>Ga0196962_10000051_pt1 | contig 98779 bp, 78 predicted proteins | sample S3v_20metaG_FD_183186 | JGI IMG/M metagenome (GOLD analysis project Ga0196962, IMG submission 183186) | Soil microbial communities from Anza Borrego desert, Southern California, United States - S3+v_20 | ecosystem: Environmental > Terrestrial > Soil > Desert | place: USA: California | collected...
CGATTCCGCCCCCCCCGACACCGCGACAACAACCCGCTCCCCCGCCACCGGCAACCCCAACCGCCCCCACTCCCTCAACAACGCCCCCGCAAACGTACTTAACCTCTTTCCCGCGCGCCCGCGCATTCTTCCCCGCGGCTGCGATACGCCCTGCGCCGGCTCTTTCATGCTCGTGTCCATCAAAACGGATTGTCAGACCATGCCCCTTGGAAAGTCAAAAACAAAACGCGGACGGGCAGTACAGCTTGAGTTGCCCTTTTACTTCGTCCCTGGCGCTATAATGGGCGCACCTGGAGCGGGCGAAGCGACATGTTGGACGACCAATCCCCTCGTGCGCGTCTCGGCTGATAGCTAAACACAGGGAGGGGCGTTGCGTTAACGGTTAGATCGAGAAAAGCAGGTGCTGCCGAATTTTGTTTGCGGAGTAGAACATGAGCAAGAAACACGATGACCGAGGAGGCCAGGCTGCGTACGAATCATTCGCGCACGCGCTCATTGAGAAAATCCATAGGAACCGTTTGCCGGGGTTGAATCTGTCGTTCCAACATTTGACCATGCTGCCGGAGTCCATCGGCCGGCTGACCCATCTTAAGAGGCTATTCCTCGATAATAACCAACTGACCACACTCCCAGAGTCCATCAGCCTACTGACTCAGCTTCAATATCTCTCTATCAGGAATAACCAACTAACCTCGCTCCCGGAGTTCATCAGCCGGCTAGCTCACCTTGAGAGGTTGGACCTTGATTATAACCAATTGACCACGCTCCCGGAGTCCATCGGCCGGCTGACTGTGCTCAGGAGTTTTGACCTTAGCTACAACCAACTGACCTTGCTCCCGGAGTCGCTAAGGACGATGAAGTCGCTGATTTCCCTTCACCTCCGGGGAAACAATGCACTCGGCTTACCGGAAGAAGTTCTTGCGGTCGATAATCCGAACGCGATTCTTGAATACTACTTCCGACTGCGCGGCGGTCGACGACCCTTGAACGAAGCCAAACTCATCCTTGTGGGGCGAGGGGCGGTCGGCAAGACTTCCATTGTCAACCGGCTGGTGCACGGCCTCTTCAGGGATGAAAAGAAAACGGAGGGCATCAAGATCACCGAATGGCCTCTCCGTCTTAACGGGAACGAGGATGTGAGGCTCAACGTCTGGGATTTCGGCGGGCAGGAGATCATGCACGCCACTCACCAGTTCTTTCTTACCCAACGCAGCCTCTACCTATTGGTGATCAACGGCCGCGAAGGAGGCGAAGACGCCGACGCCGAATATTGGCTCAAGCTCATTGATAGCTTCGGCGGGGGGTCGCCCGTCATCGTCGTGCTGAACAAAGTCAAAGAGCACCCCTTCGACGTAAACCGCCGCGCCCTGCAACGGAAGTATCCCTTCATCCGCGACTTCATCAAGACGGATTGCGGGGACGGGACGGGGCTGGAGCAACTCCGCAAAACTATCGAGCAGGAGACTGACCGCCTGGAACACCTGCGCGCCGCCTTCCCGGCCAGTTGGTTCACCATCAAGGACCGACTTTCAAGAATGAAAAGACACTACCTAAGCTTTGAAGATTATCGGAAGGAGTGCGCGAAGCTCGGCGAAAAGGACGAGAAGGCTCAGGAAGCGCTTGCGTTCCACCTGCACAGCCTCGGCATCGCCTTGAATTACAAAGATGACCCGCGGTTGCAGGACACGCACGTGCTGAATCCTCACTGGGTCACGAACGGCATCTACAAGGTTCTCAATTCCGAGAGCCTTGCGGAGCAAAAAGGCGAGATTCGGCTGAATGATTTATCTAACATCCTTGACCCCAAAAAATATCCCGCCAAGATGCATCGCTTCCTCTTCGACCTGATGAAGAAGTTTGAGCTTTGCTTCAGCTTCCCGGACGAAGACACGCACTACTTGATTCCCGAATTGCTCGACAAACAAGAACCGCCGGAGGCGGCAGAGTTCAGGCCGAAGGAGTGCCTGAATTTCCAGTACCATTACCCAGTGCTGACGGAGGGGCTGCTGCCGCGCTTCATCGTCCGCACTCATACGCTGAGCGAAGGTCTATCGCGCTGGCGTACAGGGGTGATACTGAAGTTTGAAGACAACCTCGCGTTGGTCAAGGCTGATGTGCAGGACAAAAAAGTATTCATTAGTGTTTCCGGCCCCATTGCGGGGCGGCGGCGACTGCTGGCCGTCATCCGTTCGGACTTCGAGCGGATTCATCGTGACATCCGCAACTTACAGCCGCAAGAAATGGTCCCCGTCCCAGGGTCCGCTACTCTGGTCGTACCCTACAAGAAGTTGCAGGTGATGGAACACCGGGGCGTCGTAAAGTTTATGGAAGTTACGGGTGAGGATATTGTCGAACTGGATGTGCAGGAGTTACTCAACGGCGTGGACCTCGAAGGAATGCGCAGGCAGAAGTACATGACGGACGAGCGCCGGAAGACTGTGCGGCTGTTCTACAGCTACTCGCATAAGGACGAGGGACTGCGCAACGAACTGGAGACCCACCTGAAGCTCTTGCAATATCAAGGACTGATTGAAACCTGGCATGACCGCGAGATCGAAGCGGGGCGCGAGTGGGAGCAAGAGATCAAGGATAGGCTGGAAAGCGCGGAGATTATTCTGCTGCTCGTGAGCGCTGATTTCATAGCCTCCTATTACTGCTGGGAGAAGGAAATGAAGCAGGCGTTCGAACGGCACAGGAGGGGAGAGGCGCGAATTATTCCCATCATCGTGCGCGATGTCAGCCTGAGGGGCGCGCCGTTCGCCGGATTGCAGTACCTTCCCAAAGACGGATTAGCAGTCACCAAATGGCAGGACAAAGATTCGGCGTGGCGAAATGTTTCGGAGGGGGTTGAGAAAGTAATTATAGAACTGCGAAATAAGCTCGGCTGATTCGTAGGAGTCAAGATTGTTGCCACGAAATGGCCGCGCGCGGTGTTTATCTTCAAAAGGGCAAAGGTATCCGGCGGTCTGTCTATCCGGGGCCGCTCTCGCCAGGTAGGGATAGATGAAGCAGGAGGCTCGAAGATGAAGACTGTGAGTGATGTGGAGCGTTTCGTCCGCCGAGCGGTTTCGGGCAGGAGGGTGTGGTCGCTGTCAATCTGCGCGGCGGTGGCGATGCTCGTGTGGGCGTGCGCGCCGGCGTCGTATACGAACGATGCTGTGGGGGTGTCGGCGTCGGGCGGGCAAGCGTCGTCGTACACGGGGCAGTGGATGGTGAAGTTCAGGACGGGGGAGGAGAAGGTTCAGTTCAGTCTGCGCTACCAGCGGGGCGGCGACGGCGGCTACAACAGCAACAACTCGTTCCGCGTCGCGCCCGGCGAGTTGCAGGGTTTGACGCGCGAGCAGGCGATGTCGAGCGCTGGCGTGAACGTCAAGTTTCAGCTCGTGCGCGACGCGGGCACGTTCAACTGCGAGGGCTGGTTCAAGGACGGCAACGGCTCGGGTCACTTCGTCTTCTCGGCCAACCCGTCGTTCGCGGCCGAGTTGAAGCAACAGGGTTACGGCACGCCCTCGGCCGACCAGCAGTTCTCGATGGCGCTGCACGACGTGAGCCTGGCTTTCATCGAGGAGTTGAAGGCGCAAGGCTACGAGCGCCCGACGCTGGCCCAACTCGTCACGCTCGGCGAGCACGGGGTCCGCCTGGACTACGTGCGCGGCCTCAAGGAACTGGGCTACAGGCTCGGCTCGATTGACCGCCTGGTCGAGATGAAGGACCACGGCGTGAGCCTGGAGTTCATACGCGAACTGGCGGCGCTCGGCTACGAACGCCTGACGGCGGAGCGGCTGGTCGAGGCGAAAGACCACGGCGTCAACCCGGACTACATCCGTGAGCTGCGCGACGCGGGCTACGACCGCCTCTCGCTCGAAAAACTGGTCGAGATGAAAGACCACGGCGTCAGTCCGCGGTTCGTCAAGGAACTCGCCGCGCTCGGCTACGTGCGACCTTCGGTCGAAGAGTTGGTGGAGATGAAGGACCACGGCGTGAGCCCGGACTTCATCCTGGAACTCAAGCAGCTAGGCTACGACCGCGTCACCGTCGAACAACTCGTGCGCCTGCGCGACCACGGCGTCTCGGCCGCCTTCATCCAACAGATGCGCGCCCGCGGCCACAACAACCTCTCACTAGACGAACTGATCGAACTCCGCGACCGCGGCGGGGAAGAATGAAGGGAATGAGGGGTGAAGGAAAGACAGGAAGCTCTTATTTCATCCCTCATCCCTTTTATGCACTTATCATCGTTCCTGTGCCTTCGTTTGTGAAGACTTCGGCGAGGAGGGCGTTGCGGGCGGTGCCGTTGATGATGTGTGCGCTGCGGACGCCGCGGCGGATGAGGCCCGTGATGCTCTGTAGCTTGGGGATCATGCCGCCGGTGGCCGCGCCGTCGCGTATCAGCGCCTCCGCCTCGTCAATCGTCAGCCGCGAGAGCTTCGTCTCGGGCTCGCCGGCGCGCAGGTAAATCCCGTCCACGTCGGAAAGCAGAATCAGCTTCTCCGCCTCCAACCGCACAGCTATCTCCGCCGCAATCGTGTCGGCGTTGATGTTGAAGACGGTCCCTTTGCGGTCCGCGCCGAGCGACGAAACCACGGGCAGGTAGTTCTGCTCCAACAGCACGCAGAGGAGCCGCGCGTTGATCTCCACCACGTCGCCGACGTGGCCGAAGTCGACCTGCTCGCGCTCGCCCGTCGCGCGGTTGAGGACTTCGCCCGGCGGCCGCCTTTCGGCGTGCACGATGTTGCCGTCCACGCCCGAGAGGCCGACGGCTTCCACGCCCCTGTGCCGAAGCGCCGCCAGGATGTCCGTGTTGATTTTTCCGGCGAAGACCATCTTCGCCATCTCAAGTGTGGCGTCGTCGGTCACGCGCCGCCCGTTGATGATCGTCTGCTCCACGCCCATCAGCGAGGCCAACTCCGTCAACTGCTTGCCGCCGCCGTGCACGACGCAGAGGCGAATCCCGACCTGATGCAGCAGGGCCAATTCCTCCGCGAGCGAGGCCAGGTTCGCGGCGTCCTCGGTCGCCTTGCCCGACAGCTTGACGACGAAAGTCTTGCCCTTGAACCGCTGTATGTACGGCAGCGCCTCGCGCAAAAGGTCGAGCCGCACTTGATTCGAAACTTCAGGTTGCGTCTGGCTCATCCCTGACTCTCACCGAGCAGCTTCGCCATCACAGCCTTCTGCGCGTGCAGGCGGTTCTCGGCCTCGTCCACGACGACCGAGGCGGGCGAATCAATCACGCCGTCCGTGACGATGACGTTGCGGCGCACCGGCAGGCAGTGCATGAAAATGGCCCGGCTCGTGCGCGCCATCTTGCGCTCGTCGACGATCCACCTCTCGCGGTGGACGGCGCGCGCGGCGATCTCCGTGTGCGCCGCGCCGTAGTAGTCCTTGCTCCCCCAGCTCTTCGCGTAGACCACCTCCGCGCCGTCGAACGCCTTCTCCACGTCGCGCGTCACCGTCAAACTCCCGCCCGCGCCCGCCGCCTTGCCCTTGATGTCGGCCATCAACTCGTCGTCGAGCGCGTAGCCGGACGGGTGCGCGATTATCAAATCGTGGCCCATTTGCGCGGCGGCCAGCGCGAAACTATTTGGCACAGCCATCGGCAACGGCTTCGGGTGCCAGGCCCAAGTGAGCAGCACCTTCCTGCGCCCCTTGCCCAGCTTCTCGCGCACGGTCATCATGTCCGCGAGCGCCTGACACGGGTGATGCATAGCCGATTCGAGATTGATGACGGGCACGTCAGAGTGCTTCGCGAACGCCGCGAGCACTGGGTCGCGCCGCTCCTCTCCCCAATCCTTGAGCGCCGCGAAGGTGCGCACGCCGATGGCGGCGCAATAGCGACCGAGCACGCGCACGAACTCCGCGACGTGCTCCGTCTTGTCGCCGTCCATCACGACGCCGTCGCGGTGCTCAAGCGTCCAACTCGTCCCGCCCGGCTCAAGCACGACGGCGTTTCCGCCCAACTCGTGGACGCCGACCTGCATGGAGGCGCGCGTACGCAAAGACGGGTTGAAGAAGACGAGCGCGACGGAGCGGCCCGCGAGCGTTTTGCCCTGGTCGTCGCCGCGCTTGAACTTGAGCGCCGACTCGATCAAGCCCTCAAGCTCCGCGCGCGCCCAATCCCCGGTTGTCAGAAAATCTCTAGGCATTCAATTCCTTCAACGCTTCGATGAACAGGTCGACCTCTTCGCGCTTCAGGCAAAGAGGCGGCAGAAGTCTTAGGACGTTCGCGTCGCTCGACGTGCCGGTGATGATGCTGCGTCCGAGCAGCGCCTGATGAACGGGCGCGGCCTTGCCTTCGAATTCCAAGCCTAGAAGGAAGCCGAGCCCGCGCACCCGCGTGACTTGCGGGACTTCGGCGAGGCGCTCGCGCAGGTAACTTTCGACGGCCTTCACGTTGTCGAGCATCGCGTCCGCTTCTATCGCTTCGAGCGTCGCGAGGACCGCGGCCATCGCCAGCATCCCGCCGCCGAAGGTCGTGCCGAGGTCGTTCTCCTTGACGTGCGCCGCGACACGTTCGTTGACGAGGCACGCGCCCACGGGGACGCCGCTGCCGAGCGCCTTGGCGAGCGTGATGATGTCCGGCACGACGCCCGCGCCCGCCTCGCTCCCCGCGAAGAACCACTCGCCCGTGCGCCCGACGCCCGTCTGCACCTCGTCGTAAATCAAAAACATCCCGCGCTCGTCCGCGAGCTTTCTCAAATTTTTATAAAACTCCGCGTCGGCCATGCGCACGCCGGCCATAGACTGAATCGGCTCAAGCATGACGGCGGCGACCGTGTCGTCAGCGAGTCGTTCGACAGACTCTATGCCGCCGAACTCCGCGAAGAGGTGGCCCGGCACGTTAGGCTTCCCCAACTCGCGATACTTGCCCAGGCCGGTCGCGCTGATGGCGTCGGCCGTGCGCCCGTGAAAGCTGCCCGTGAACGTGATGATCTTCTCGCGGCCCGTCGCCATGCGCGCCATGCGCATCGCGTTCTCGTTAGCTTCTGTGCCAGAATTGCAGAAGAAGGCTTTCGTAATCAGCTCGGGCGCGAGCGAGACCAACTTCTCCGCCGCGCTCGCCCGCACCTCCGAGTAGACCAGGTTCGAGTAGAAGAGCAGCGCCTCCGCCTGCGCCTTCAGGGCGGCGACCACGCGCGGGTGGCAGTGGCCCGTGCCGGCCACGGCGTGCCCGCCGTAGAGGTCCAGGTAGCGCTTGTCTTCCGCGTCGAACAGCCACGCGCCCGCGCCCCGCGCCGCCACGAGCGGCATCTTCTTGTACGTCGCGAGCTGAAACCGCTCCTCGCTCAACTCTACACTCGTTGAAATTTTCGCCGTGCTCATCTTCACCCCGCGCGCGCGCCGTCTGGCACACTTTTCTCCGGGACGGCCAGGACGGGCGTGATGCCGTCCGCGTACCCTATGTCGAACAACATCCCCTCGGAGACCTCGCCCATCAAACGCTTCGGCTCAAGGTTCACCACGAACAGCGCCTGCCTCCCCTCTATCTCACGCGGGTCCGGCCGCTCCTTTTTGAGCCCCGCCAAGATAGTCCTCGTGTGGTCACCGAAGTTGACCCTGAGCCTGACGAGCGTCTTCGACTTCGGCACCTCCTCGACCGCCTCGATGGTGCCGACGCGCACGTCAATCCGGTCCAGCACGTCCGCCGGGATGGGCGGCTTGACCGGCGCGACCGTATAGCCGTAGGTTCCCGCCTCGTTGCTCACGGGTTGCTCCCCGTCAGAATCAGCCCGGTCTTCTCATCGAGCCCCGCCATCAGGTTCATGTTCTGCACGGCCTGGCCCGCAGCGCCTTTGACCAGGTTGTCAATCGCGGAGAAGACGGCGAGCTGGCGGTCGCGCGCGGCCAAACCTAAGTCGCAGAAGTTGGTCGTCTTCACCCAGTTGATGTCGGGCGAGCCCTGCACGAGCCGGACGAAGAAAGAGCCTTTGTAAAAATCGCTGTAGAGGGCGCGGACTTCCCGTTCGTCGAGCGCGTCTTTCATCTCCACGTAAGCGGACGCGAAGATGCCGCGCGCGACGGGCAGACTGTGCGTCATGAAGACCAGCTCGCTCGTCCAGTCGCCGACGGCGCGCAGCTCCTGCTCTATCTCCGGCACGTGCTGGTGCGTGAAAGGCTTGTACGCGTGAAAAGAGTTCGTCCGCTGCGGGTGGTGCGTGTTGGCCGCGGGCTTCGCGCCCGACCCCGACGAGCCCGTCTTCGCGTCGACGATCACGCGCCCCTCTATCAAGTTGTTCGCGACGAGCGGCGCGAGCGCGAGCAGTGTCGCCGTCGCGAAGCAGCCAGGATTGCTGATGCGGCTCGCGCCCCTGATGGCCTCGCGGTTCGTCTCGGTCAACCCGTAAACGAACTCCCCCTGCGCCTCCATCGCCGTGTGCTCGCGGCTGTAAAACTGCTCGAACGTCTCGCGGTCGCGCAGGCGGAAGTCGCCCGACAAGTCAATCACCTTAAGCCCGCGCGGCAGCCGCGGCACGATGTCAATCGCCTGCCCGTGCGGCAGCGACAGGAAGACGAAGTCGAGTTCCTTCAAGCCCTCCAAATCCGACGGCGCGGTCTCGAAGCTGAGCGGCGTCAGCCCGTACAGATTCCTGTGCACGTCGCCCACGGCTTTGCCGGCGTGCTCGTTCGCCGTCACGAGCGCGATCTCCGCATGCGGGTGCGTCAGCAGCAGGCGCAGCAGCTCCGACCCGCCGTAGCCGGACCCGCCGAAGATGCCGACGCGCAGTTTCGAGGTTTCAGGTTTCAACTTAAAGCCTCCTCCTCACTCGGACCGCAGACGGCTCAGGCGGCCGCTTCACCGGCGGAGCCCGAAGCCTGCGACTTGAACCCCGAAACCTTGTCCTTCACGATCTCGAAAAGTCGCGCCCCGTCGCGGCGCGCGTTGCTCGCGGGCACGCCGAACTCGCGCTCTATGTAGTCCTCGCCCATCTGCGAGTCGGTGACCGAGCCCGCGATTAAATCAACCTCTAGCCCGCGCCGCCGGAACAACTCTATGCCGCCCCACGCGCCGACGTAGTCGGACGCGCAGAACACCAGTGCCGCAGTCGCCGCGCGCAGCTCGTCGTCATCGAAGACGGAGTCCACGGAGTAGCCGCCGAGGATGCCGTCGCCCAGCTCTATCACGACGAGGTCGGGCGCGCTCTCGTTGAGCCGCGCGATGATCGACTTGGCGACGGGCGCTAAGTCTCCCGCGTCCACGGTCGAGGGCAGGCCGCAGTCCAGAAAACTCGCCGTCGCAATCGCGCCGTGGTCCGCCATGTTGAGCGTGTCGCGCAGGGCGGCCACGCCCGACAGCTTCGCCGCCGCGACGCGGAGCCCCGCGCGCGTCGCCTGCTTGATGAGTTCCGTCGCCGCGTAGGTCTTGCCGCTGTTCATGCAGGTGCCCGCGACGAGGACGAGCGGGGCCGTCTGGCCCAAATTCTCGCTCAGGGGCAGCGCCGCGTCCGCGATGTTGAGCACGCGCCCGCTCTCGTCGGCGGCGAGGCCGAGGACTTCGAGGCTGATGGCGTCGCTCAGCGAAGAGTGGTGGCCCGTGCAGAGGCCCATGACGCCGCCCATGTTGAGGAGGTGCAGGCGGTCGCCCGCCTTGACCGACTCGGGCACGTCGCCGACGAAGCCCTTGAGCGCGCGGCGGCGGCCGAGCACGCCGACGAGCACGTCGCCCGGATTGATCTTCGCCATGCGCCCGGTCGGCAGTTCCAGTTGGTTGTACGTCGCGCTGTCCGTCAGAGCGCGCACGACCACCACGTCGCCCGCGCGCGCCGAGGCGGACGTGCCCTCGACCACCGCCACCGTCTTCGACAGATTGAGCGGCGACGCGGCAGACCCTATCTTGTCCGCCTCGACCACCAGCACCGCTGCTTCCGCGCCCTTCGTCATCAACATCGCCCTTCCCCCTACCATCAATTTCAACCTCAAGCTACCGATTGCTCAACCTTGCTCTTAATCACGGAAACGCGCCTGCGTCCTGAGGCGCAGCGCGTTGAGCTTGATGAAGCCCTCTGCGTCGCGCTGGTTGTAGATGTCCTCGGCCTCGAAGGTCGCCAGCCGCTCGCTGTAGAGCGAGCGCGGGGCGCGTCGGCCGACGACAGTCGCGTTGCCCTTGTACAGCTTCAGGCGCACGTCCCCCGTCACGTGAACCTGAGTCTCGTCAATCGTCTTCCGCAGCAACTCGAACTCGGGCGCGAACCAGAAGCCGTAGTAGATGCTCTCCGCGAACTTCACGCCCAGCGAGTCGCGCAGGTGCATGACCTCGCGGTCGAGCGTGATGGATTCGAGCGCGCGGTGCGCCGCCTGCAAGATGGTCACGCCCGGAGTCTCGTACACGCCGCGCGACTTCATCCCGACGAAACGGTTCTCCACCAAGTCGACGCGCCCTATGCCGTGCTCGCCGCCCGACTCGTTCAGAGTTTCGAGCAGCGCGACCGCGCCGAGCTTGCGGCCGTTGACCGAGACGGGCTCGCCCCGCTCGAAACCGATTTCGACGTACTCGGCCCCTGCGCGCGCCTCCTCCGGCGATTTCGTCAGCCTGAAGATGTCCGCCGGCGGCTCCGCCCAGGGGTCTTCCAGGATGCCGCCCTCGTAAGAGATGTGCATCAGGTTGCGGTCCGTCGAGTAAGGCTTCTCGGCCGTCGCCGTGATTGGGATGTTGTGCTCCTTGGCGTAGGCTATCAGGTCCGAGCGCCCTTTGAACTCCCACTCGCGCCAGGGGGCCACGACCTTGATGTCCGGTTCGAGCGCGTAGTAGGTCAGCTCAAAGCGCACCTGGTCGTTGCCCTTGCCGGTCGCGCCGTGGGCCACGGCGTCCGCGCCCTCGCGCCGCGCGATCTCGATCTGCCGCTTCGCGATCACGGGCCGGGCCAAGCTGGTGCCCAGCAGGTACACGCCCTCGTAGACCGCGTTGGCCTTCAGCGCCGTCCACACGTACTCGCGCACGAACTCCTCGCGCAAGTCCTCCACGTAGAGCTTCGACGCCCCCGTCTCGCGCGCCTTCGCCTCCAGCCCGTCAAGCTCCTCGCCCTGCCCCACGTCCGCGCAGTAGCACACGACCTCGCACCCGTAACGCTCCTTGATCCAACGCAGCATCACCGAGGTGTCGAGCCCGCCCGAATAAGCCAGCACGATTTTGTTGATTTTCTTCTCAGTCATTTTTTTAGTAAGGAGCAATCAGCGGTCCGTAGTCTGTCAGAGCAAGAAGCCGGCGACTGACTACTTCACCCGAACAGTTCCCAGATTTTCTTGATCGCCGCGCGCTGCGCCTTGCGCTCCTGGACGGCGATGAAGATCGTGTCTTCGCCGGCGAGGGTGCCGACGATTTCTCCTATGGCGGCGCGGTCGATCTCGACCGCTATCGCCGAGGCCATCCCCGGCTCGCACCTCGCCACGACCAGCACGTCGCCGGCCGCGTCCAGACTCAGGAGCCCGCGCGCCGCCGCGCCGTTCGTGCTCCGCGGCAGCGCGTAAAAGCCCTTGTGCTTGACTACGCCCAGCTCGACCAGGTCGCGCGAGACGCTGCTTTGCGTCGCCGGGAAGCCCGCGCGCTCAAGGTGCGCCGTCAACTCGTCCTGCGTCCCGATCCGCTTCCCGCGGATCAAACTCAAAATCTTCTGCTGCCGCGTCTCTTTCTGCATAGCCTTATCCTCATGCATCTGGTGTGCATAATTACTGCATAGATGCATAAAATAACACCCAGGATGCATTCCGGTCAAATAATGTCTGGTTACCTTCTTCGGGAGTGCGCCGTCCAGGGGCAGCGGGAGGTTGCGTGAGGTCGTATGAATGCTCGCTCGGCGATTCCGCGGCCCGGGCAGTCAAGGCGCGGGGTCGTCCAGCTCGCGCGTCATCTCGATCATCGTCCGGCGGAAGCCCATCCTCGCGAAGAGCCGCTGCGCCGCCTCGTTCCGCGCGGCGGTCGAGAGCACCACGCGCGGGACGCCGCGCGACCTGAAGAACTCAAGCGCGGCTTCGATGAGCAGCCGCCCGACGCCCCGGCCGCGGTGTTCAGGGTCGACGATGATGTCATGCAGGACGCCCGCCGGCCCGCGCAGCGCCATGTAGTCGTATCCCTCGGCTGCGGCATACGCGTAGCCGACCACGTCCCCTTTGTCGTCGGCGACGAGGACGGCCTTGTCCGGGTCTTCGAGCTGAGTGCTGATGAAGGACGCGTAGCCCTCCGGCGTCCCCGGCCGCGCGGCCAGGAAGCGCCGCGGGTCGAAGTCGTAATGCTCCTCGACGAGGAGCGCGCCGAGGCGGCCGACCGCAGGCAGGTCTGCGGGCGTCGCCCTCCTGACGGCGGGGCCGGTATGGGAATCAGGTGGTGGTGTCACACGATGCTCACGTTCACGAGTCGAATCAGCGGCCGACCCGTGAAGTTCTCCGCCGTCCCCTTCCGGGAGGGCTGCGAGCCGCTTCTTTTAACTTCCATTTCTTAAACCTCCGCTCGATTCTCTTCTTAGTTTGTTATCCGGTCGCCGCGCTGGTGGAGATGGAAAGTTACTTCCTGCTGTTCAAGACAATGGTCAGCACCTCTTCGGCGCTTTCGGATTCCCTTTCGCCGACCTCGGCCGCGAGCACGTAGATGAAGTCCCGCATCTGTGCTTCGGTGAGCCCGACGTTCATCGCTGCGCCGAGGTGGAACTGAAGCTGACCCCGCGTTGTACTGCGCGTCGGTGACTTTCTCCATCCACTCGACCGCCTTGTTGTTGACGGTGTTTGTCAGGGCGAGGTGCGTCATGGCTGTGGTGGGAGAGGCCCCGTGCCAGTGCTTGACGCCGGGCGGGCACCAGATGACGTCGCCCGCCTTGATCTCCTGAACCCCGCCTCCCCACTCCGCGGTGCGGCCCGCCCCGGCGGTCACGACAAGACGCTGCCCAGCCGGGTGCATGTGCCACGCCGACCTGGCACCCGCCTCGAAGGTGACGTACGCGCCGGAGTAGGGCGCTGAAGCGTCGGCCGGAAACAGCGGTGTGACGGTGACGTTGCCGGTGAAATTCTCGGCGGAGCCTTTGCTCGGAGGCTGAGAGCCGGCGCGAAGTATGATTTGCGATTGCTTGCCCGCCTGCGCGTTCTGCGCCCGGCCCGCTAAAGCGGCCGACAAGACCAGAGCCGGGATTGCCAACAGAATTGCCGTGCGTTTCATGTCTTTCCCCCTTGCGTGAGGTTTATGTTTTGAAACCTCGTTAAGTCGGCTGTCGAGAGTCTTCGTCTCGCGGCGTGACCTTGACGGCCGCCGAGCGTGCGCGCGCGCCGATGCCGCTCCCTGCCCCTGTTACAAACGCGACCTTCCCTTGATAAAATCCATTCCCGTTCGTTCTCATTCTTTACCCATTTCCCTTTCTTACTTAACAAGCTCTACGGTTATCCATGCTTTGATGTCCCGCCACGCCTCGCCCCTGCTCTCGAGCAGGCACTTCCCTCCCGCGTAGCGCCAGAAGGCTTCGGCAGATGTTGTCTCAGGAATCGACATTGAGTGGTGTAGACGAAAAAGCTCGCCTGTGATTTTACATAATTGCCCTTAGAAGGCTCTATGAAAAGCGGGCGCGAAGCTCAATCAACTTCGCGCCCGCCGGTAAAACGGACGGAGACATACACCTCGGACTTGATTACATTTCGTCCGGCTTGTAACTACTTTTAGTTAACGTGTACCCTCCGTTAATGCTTTTAGGTGACGAGAACTGGCCCGATATTCAGTTGATGATTGCGCGCGGCTTTATAGTTTCATTAGTCTACGGGCGCGGGGCTGTAAGTAGTTTTAGTTAGCCGGACAAGGGGCGCGGGGTACAATCTCGCGGCGGACGAAAGAACGGAGGCGCGACGGAGTGGCTGAGACGACCAACTTGTGGGGCGGGCGGTTCAAGGGCGGGACGGACGAGAGGTTCGCGGAGTTCAACCGCTCGTTCGGCTTCGACCGGAAGCTGTTCGAGGCGGACGTGCGCGCGAGCCTCGCGCACTGCGACGGGCTGCGGGGCGCGGGCGTGCTCTCGGCCGAAGAGGCGTCTGGAATCAAGGACGGGCTGGAGACGGTCCTCGGGCGCGCGGCCTCCGACCCGTCTTACTTCGACGACCCGGGGGCGGAAGACGTGCACTCGTTCGTGGAGGCGCGGCTGGTCGAGTTGGTGGGCGACGCCGGAAGGAAGCTGCACACGGGCCGGAGCCGCAACGACCAGGTGGCGACGGACCTGCGACTCTGGCTGCGCGGGGAGATCGACTCCATCGTTGAGAAGGCGCGCCACGCGCAGAGGGCGCTCCTCGAATTGGCACAGCAGCACAGGGAGGCCGTGCTGCCGGGCTACACTCACCTGCAACGCGCGCAGCCGATTCTCTGGGCGCACTGGTGCCTGGCCTATTTCGAAATGCTGGCGCGTGACCGCGAGCGGTTAAGCGAAGTGAGAAGGCGCGTCAACGTCATGCCGCTCGGCTCGGCGGCGCTCGCCGGGACGGCTTACGGGATTGACCGCGAGGCCGTGGCGCGCTCGCTCGGCTTCGACGGCGTCACGCGCAACAGCCTGGACGCCGTGAGCGACCGAGACTTCTGCGTGGAGTTCCTGAACGCCTCGTCGCTCGTCATGGTGCACCTCTCGCGGCTCGCGGAAGACATCATCATCTACTCGACCGCGGAGTTCGGCTTCATAGAGCTGGGAGACCTCGTCTCCACGGGCTCGTCGCTGATGCCGCAGAAGAAGAACCCGGACTCGATGGAGTTGGTGCGGGGCAAGGCGGGCCGAGTCTTCGGCCACCTCGCGGGCCTGCTCGCGACGATGAAGGGTCTGCCGCTCGCCTACAACAAGGACATGCAGGAGGACAAGGAGGCCGTCTTCGACGCGGCGGAGACGGTTGCGGCGGCGCTCGAAGTGACGGCGACGGTGCTGAGAAACGTGAGCCTGCGCGAAGAGAGGACGCGGGAGGCGGCGGCGCGCGGCTACATGAACGCGACGGAGTTGGCAGACTACCTGGCGCGCAGGGGCGTGCCCTTCCGCGAGGCGCACGAGACGGTCGGCCGTCTCGTCCTGCGCGCCATCGAGCGCGGGTGCGAGTTGCAGGACCTGGCGCTCGACGAGTTGCGCTCCTTCTCGCCGGCCATCGAAGAGGACGTGTACGGCGCGCTCTCGCTCGAACAAACTCTCAAGTCGAAGTCGCAGGCGGGCGGCACTTCGCCCGAGCGCGTCGCGGAAGCGATTGAAGAGGCGCGCGCGTCCATCGAGCTACATTAAGCTAGTGATTGACGCTTCCCCTGATTTGCCGTATGTTCGCGTGGATTTGATAACACTTCTGCCCGGTTAGGAATTTCCCGCTTGTCAGCAAACGTCTTGCCGCAATTCAAATGGGCGTCCACTTGAATGAAGAAGATTGACCGCCTGGGCTGGGCGGCCGGCATCTCCTTCGTCAGTCACGGCGTGCGCGTCGGCGTCCGCGTCGACCGCCCCGAGGCACTCGCCCTCGTCGAGGACTACCTCCCGCCGGGGTGGAAGCCCTCGCCGTCGCCCGTCGTCGAGCGGCTCTACTCGCTCATCCTGGGCCAGGGCGACGGGGCAGGGCGCGGCGCGCGCCGCTACAGCCTCTTCTACAGGGACATCGTCAGGCTCGCGCGCACGAAGAGCGTCGAAGAAGCCCTCGCCCTCTTCGAGTCGGACCTGCACCTGCACGTCGCGACCGAGGCGCGCCGCCGCGTCTTCGTCCACGCGGGCGTGGTCGGCTGGGAGGGGCGCGCCATTCTCATCCCTGGGCGCAGCCGCAGCGGCAAGACGACGCTCGTCGCGGAGCTGGTCAAGGCCGGGGCCGTCTACTACTCGGACGAGTACGCCGTCCTGGACGAGCGCGGCCGCGTCCACCCTTACCCGAGGCCGTTGCAGATCAGGGCGGGCGAGACGGGCGAGCAGCGCCGCCATCGCGTCGAGACGCTGGGCGGGCGCGCGGGCAAAGGGCCGCTGCCAATCGCGCTGGTCGTCGCGAGCCGGTACAGGGCCGGGGCGAAGTGGCGGCCGCGCCACTTGTCCGCCGGGCAGGGCGTGCTCGAATTATTGGCCCAGACGGTGTCGGCCCGCAACCGGCCCGAGAAGGCTTTCGCCGCGCTCGAACAGGTGGCGAGGCGCGCGCTGATACTGAAAGGCGCGCGCGGCGAAGCGAGCGAGATGGTTGGCGCGCTGCTCAAGCAGATGGAGAATTGAGGGCGCGAGAAAAGTTGTTGACTTGCCGGCGGATTGTGCGTAATTTCCAGTTGTTCATCTCCGATTCGCCTCATCCGAATCCCCGCGCTCACGTGAAACGCTTCACCGCGAATAGTCTTTTAATCAAGGAGGAATCCGATGAGAGATGGAGCCGCCCAGGTCTTGCCTCTCGCCCGAACGGATCGACTGGTTGTTCAGGAACTGCCCGACGAAGTGCTGGTCTACGACCTGGAGCGTCACAAGGCGCACTGTCTCAACAAGACCTCGGCGATGGTCTGGGAGCGCTGCGACGGGAGGACGACCGTCGCGGAGATGACGCGCCGCCTGGGGCGCGAGCTTTCCGCCCCCGTCGACGACGACGTGGTGTGGCTGGCCCTGGCCCAGTTGCGTAGGTTTCATCTTCTGGAAGAAGGAAGCGGAAGCGCGGGGCTGCTGAAAATCTCGCGGCGCGATTTGGTGCGCAAGTACCTGCCGGCGGCGCTGACCGTCCCGCTCATCCTGTCCGTGCCGGCTCCGACGCCCGCGCAAGCCGCTAGCCGCTGCGCCGGCCCGTGTGAGCCCTGTGATTTCAGCACCAACCCTTGCTGTGATGGCCTGAGCTGTGACGGGATATGTTTCCCGTGCCCACGATGAGACACCCGCGCAGGGCCGCCGGACGGATGCGGCCCGCCCCCCTATGGCCGAAGCAGACGCGCAATCGACGGGCCGCTTGTTGGCGACGACACTGGCAGGCTCGTGGCGCAGCACACCTCCGCCGCTCGATTCTTCCGCCGCAGAATTAGAAGAGGTCGCGCCGCTCGTCCTCAGGTCGGGGGCGGCGGCTTTGTGTTGGAGGCGTGTGCGCGTCTCCAAACTGCGCGACGCGCCCGCCGCGCGCGAGTTTCACCAGGCTCACCGGCAGAACTTTCTTCAGGCAGCCCTGCGCGAACGCGCAATCGAAAAAGTCTTCGGGCTCTTACGAGCCGCGGGCGTCGAGCCGATTCTCGTCAAGGGCTGGTCGGCGGCGCGGCTCTACCCCGAGCGCGGCCTGCGCCCCCACGGCGACATAGACCTCTGCGTGCGCCCGGACCAATTCGGGCCGGCCGAGGCGGCGCTCTGGGAATCGCTCTCTTACGGGCGCTACGAGGTGGACTTGCACGCAGGCTTCGACGCTCTGGGCGGGGGCGACGCTGAGGCGATTTACGCGCGCTCGCGGCTCGTGAAGCTCGGCTCAACGGACGTGCGCGTGCTCGGCCGCGAGGACGAGTTGCGCGTCCTCGCCGCACACATGCTGCGCGAGGGCGCGTGGCGTCCGCTCTGGATGTGCGACGTGGCGGCGGCGGTCGAAGCGGCGGGGACGGGCTTTGACTGGGACTGCTGCCTGACGGAAAGCCGCAGGCAGGCGGACTGTGTGAACTGTGCCATCCGGGCGGCACACGAGCTGCTCGGCGCGGACATCGAGGGCACCCCGGCGGCGCGTCTGACGAAGCCCCTGCCGCGCTGGCTCGTCCCGACCGTCCTGAAGGAGTGGGCGTCGCGGCGGCCCTCTATGCCCGAGCGCCACCGCGCGCCGATGGCGTACCTGCGCTCGCCGGCCGGCATCCTGAAGGGGCTGCGCCACCGCTGGCCCAACACCATAGAGGCGACCGTCGTCGCGCGCGGCCCCTTCAACGACTGGCCGCGGCTCCCCTTCCAACTCGGCAGCTACGTCGCGCGCACCGTGAGGTTCGCCGCGCGCAGGCCGAAGTCACGCGGGTGACAACTCGCAAAAGTTCCGGCTCACTCCCCGAGGTATGCTTCCTTGATGCGCGGGTCTGCGGCGAGTTCTTTGGAGGGGCCTTCCATCACTATTTTACCCGTCTCTAAAACGTAGGCGCGGTCGGAGTGGTGTAGGGCGGCGTGGGCGTTCTGCTCCACGAGGAGGATGGTGGTCCCCTTGCTGCGAATCTCCTCTATGGCCTCGAAGATGGTGTGGACGACGAGGGGTGCGAGGCCGAGCGAGGGCTCGTCCAAAAGAAGCAGGCGCGGGCGCGACATGAGCGCGCGGCTCATGGCGAGCATCTGCTGCTCGCCGCCGGAGAGCGTGCCGGCCTTCTGCGACTCGCGCTCCTTGAGGCGCGGGAACATTCGGAAGGCGTGCTCCATGTCTTCGGCGATCTCGGCGCGGTTCTTCTTCAGGTAAGCGCCCATCTGCAAATTCTCGCGCACCGAGAGGTTGGCGAAGACGCCGCGACCCTCCGGCGACATACTGATTCCGCGCGCGACCAGCTTGTGCGTTGGGACGCCCTGAATCTCTTCGCCCTCGAAGATGATGCGCCCCTCGGTCGGCTCCAACAGCCCCGTGATGGTCCGCAAGGTCGTCGTCTTCCCCGCCCCGTTCGCGCCGATGAGCGTCACGACCTCGCCCTGCCCGACGTGCAGCGAGATGTCCGTCAGCGCCTCGATGGCCCCGTAGTTCACAGAGATGTTTTCGATGGTCAGCATAAAGCAGTGGGCAGTTGGCAGCGGGCAGTTGGCAGTAAGAGCAAGCTGTCTTTGCTGATTACTGACTACCGACTACTGACTACTAATCTCCTAAATAAGCCTCAATCACTTTGGGATCGTTCCTGATCTGTTCGGGCAGGCCGAGGGCTATGGACTTGCCGTAGTCCACGACCTGTATGCGCTCGCAGATGCCCATGACGACTTTCATGTTGTGCTCGACGAGCAGAATCGTCAGGCCGAAGCGGTCGCGGATTTCGCGAATCAGGCCGATCAGGTCTTCCTGCTCCGAGGGGTTCATGCCGGCCGCTGGCTCGTCCAAGAGCAGCAGCTTCGGGCGCGTGGCGAGCGCGCGCACGATTTCGAGCCTGCGCTGATTGCCGTAAGGCAGACTGGTCCCGCCCTCGTTTTGCAGGCGGTCGAGGTTGAAAATCCTCAGCAGCTCAAGACAAAAATCCTTGTGCTCGCGCTCGTCGCGCGAGAAGCGCGGCGTGCGAAAGACGGCGTCGAAGAGCGTCTGCCGCGCGTGGCGGTGGCAGGCCGTCATTACGTTTTCGAGCACGGTCATGCCCGGAAAGAGCCGTATGTTCTGGAACGTGCGCGACACGCCGCGGCGCGAAATCTGGTGGGGCCTGAGGCCGTCTATACGCTTGCCCTCGAAGTAAATCTCGCCCTCGGTCGGCTGGTAGACGCCCGTCAGCAGGTTGAAGATGGTGGTCTTGCCCGCGCCGTTCGGCCCTATCAGCCCGTAGATTTCGCCCTGGTTGACGTCCATGTCGAGCGTGTTGACGGCGACGAGGCCGCCGAAGCGAATCGTGCAGCGGGTCGTGCGCAGAGTAGCCCCGCTCCCGTCGGCCACGGGTTGCGAGCGCGCCGTGCGCGCCGCCTCGGTAATCACGCCGTCTTCCTTAGTCGCCCTGACGCGGTCTTGTTCCGGTTGGCCGCTCATCTGTTCTCAGTCTCCTTGTATGGGTCGGCCGTCGGCGCGTCGCGCTCGGCGATGGGGACGCCCCCGGACGCGCCCACGGACGCGTCTCCCACGGGCCGCTTCTGCGCGCGCTTGAGCCAGTGGAAGCCTAGCTCCTGGTGGCCCAGTAAGCCCTGCGGCCTCGTCAGCATCATGGCGATTAAGAGCGCCGAGTAAATCACCAGCCGGTAGTTGGAGATGTTGACGCCCATCGCGCTCAGCCGGTAGTCCAGTTCGAGCAGGTTAATCAGGACGAGGCGCGCGACCAGGAAGAGCGCGACGTAAAAGACGAGGACGAAGATGGCGTGCGGCCACCCGCTGCGTATGACTTCGGGGAGTCGCTCGCGCCTGATGACGCGCAGGAGCACGGCCGCCAGCGGAATCAGCGCGAGCGCGATGACGATCTCGTAAGGGTAGGTGCGCAGCAACTCGGGCAGCGCCGTAATCACGACCGCGCCCAGGATGGAGCCCGTGATGGAGCCCATCCCGCCGAGCACGATCATGATGATGACCTCGAACGAGCGGAAGAACTGAAAGTCCTGCGTGCTCAGAAACGAGTTGTAGTGAGCCCAGAGGCCGCCCGCGACCCCCGCGAACGCGGAGCTGATGACGAAGGCCACCACCTTGTAGCGCGTCGTGTTGATGCCCATCGCCTGCGCCGCCAGCTCGTCCTCGCGTATGGAGATCAGCGCGCGGCCCGTGTCCGAGCGGACGATGTTGTAGACGACGACGATGGTGACGACGGCGAAGAGACCTATCCAGAAAAAGTTCGCGTACTGCGGGATGGTCGCGCGCCCCTCCCAGGGGGCTATCGCGCCCGAAAACCCTGTGGGCCCGCCGACCTTCTGGACGTTGACTAAAAGGATGCGGATGATCTCCGCGAAGCCGAGCGTGACGATTGCCAGGTAGTCGCCGCGCAGTCGCAGAGAGGGGATGCCGACGACGAGGCCGGCGAGCGCGGCGGCCAGCGCGGCCACCAGGAGCACGATGAGGAAGACTATCGCCTGCGCGGCCGTTGCGCCCATCATCGCGGTCAGCTTCTGCTCCAGGCCCTGCGTGTAGTAGACGGTCAGGAACGCGGAGGCGTAAGCGCCGACGGCCATGAAGCCGGCGTGGCCGATGGAGAACTGGCCGGTGAAGCCTGTAATCAGGTTGAGCGAGACGGCGAGGATGATGTTGATGCCCGCGAGCCGCAGGAGGTGCGAGTAGTAGTACGGGAGGCCCATCCCGTAGAACCCCTCGTTGCTCATCGCCGCGTTCAGCGCGATGAGCACCATGACGATGACGAGCGCGCCGACAAGTCGTTTGATGAAAGGAGGCATAAGTTTAAGGGATGAGGGATGAGGGATGAGGGATGAGAGAGATTTTTTCATCCCTCACCCCTCATCCCTCATCCCTTCATCATACCTTCTCTTGCACAGTCGAGCCGAGCAGTCCCGACGGGCGCAGCAGTAAGACCAGAATCAGGATCGTAAAGGCGACGGCGTCGCGGTAAGACGAGGCGAGGCCGATGTCGCTGCCGTAGGCGACGACCATCGTCTCGGCGACGCCGATGACGAGGCCGCCGAGGACGGCACCCGGAATGTTGCCGATGCCGCCGAGCACGGCCGCGACGAACGCCTTGAGGCCCGTGATGATTCCCATCAAGGGGTCTATGCTCGGGTTGTACTGCGCCGTCAGCACCCCGCCTGCGGCCGCCAGCGCCGAGCCCAGCGCGAAAGTGAAGGCGATGACGACATCCGTGTTGATGCCCATCAGCTTCGCCGAGTTGAGGTTGAAGGAGACGGCGCGCATCGCCGTGCCGATCTTCGTCTTATAAATAATCCATTGCAGCAGGATCATCAGCAGGATCGAGATGACGAAGATGATGATCTGCGGCATGGAAATCCGCACGTCTCCGAAGAGGTTGAAGGCCTCGTTCTTGACGAGCGAGGGGAACGACCGCTGGGCCGAGCCGAGTTGGGCGACGAAGAGATATTCGATCAGGAGCGAGACGCCGATGGCCGTGATCAGCGTCGTCATGCGCGAGTACTTGCGGACGGGGCGGTAGGCGAAGCGCTCAATCGCCATCCCGACGAGGGCCGCGCCGACCATCGAGCCGATCAGGACGAGCGTGAGCCCGCCCCAGAGCGAGTGCCCCTGGGTGTCCGCGTTGTAGCCCGGAATGCTGGTCGTGTAGCCGAGGAGTTTCGTCAGCCCGAGGCCGACGAACGCGCCGACCATGTAGACGTCGCCGTGAGCGAAGTTAATCAGGCGCAGGATGCCGTAGACCATCGTGTAGCCGAGCGCGATGAGCGCGTAGATGGCCCCGATGTTCAGCCCGTTGATGAGTTGTTGGACAAAATAATCCATCGCAAGCTTCCCGCTCTCGGTTTTGGCACAGACTTGGATTACTACTGTCGCGGCCCTTCCGGCCCCCGCGCTCTTACTGCGTCGCCGCCGCGGGCGACGCGGTTGCCGCCGGCGACGCGGCTGGCGACGCGGCCGGCGACGCGCCGGCGGTGGTCGGCGGAGTCATGTTGTCCGGGTAGATAGTTTCCTTGTACCCGAACTGGCGCGCCGCGGGCTTCAATTCGAGCACGGCGGCCGGCTTGTCCACGTTGCGCTCGGCGTTCATCGTGATGGTGCCGGTGACGCCGGGGAAGTTCTTCGTCTGGGCGATGGCGTCGCGCAGCTTCGCACTGTCTGTGCCGCCCGCGCGCTGGAGGGCGTCGGCGAGCACGCGCATCGCGTCGTAGCCGAGCGCGGCCAGGGCGTCGGGCGCGACCCCGCCGTAGCGCGCCTTGTAGTCGGTGACGAACTTCTGAATCTCGGGCTTGGGGTCGTCAATCGAGTAGTGGTTCGAGATGTAGCTGTTGTTCATCGCCTCGCCGCCGAGGTCCCAGAGCTGCGGCGCGTCCCAGCCGTCGCCGCCCAGGAGCGGGACGGTGATGCCCTGCTGGCGCGCCTGCTTGGCGATGACGCCGACCTGCCCGTAGTAGCCGGGGATGTAGATCACGTCCGGGTTGGTCGAGCGGATGGCCGTCAACTGGCTGCTGAAGTCGCGGTCCGATTGCGTGTAGGTCTTCTCGTCGACGATGGTGCCGCCCAGTTTGGTGAAGCTCTGCTTGAAGAACTGCGTGAGCCCCTTGCTGTAGTCGGAGTTGAAGTCCGCGAGGATGGCCGCGCGTTTGGCCTTCAGGGAGTTGGCGGCGAACTTCGCCATCACCTCGCCCTGGAACGGGTCTATGAAGCAGACGCGGAAGATGTAGTCGCCTACCCGCGTGTCCTTCGGGTTGGTCGAGGAGGGCGTGATCATCGGAATCTTGGCCTCCTGCGCTTTGGGCGCGGCCGCGAGCGAGTTGGTCGAGGCGACTTCGCCGAGGAGGGCGTGGACCTGATCCTGGCGCAGGAGCTTGGTGACGACCGTCGTCACCTTGCCGGGCTCGCCCTGCTCGTCCTCGATGATGAGTTCGACGGGCCGGCCGTTGATGCCGCCGGCCTTGTTGATCTCGTCGCGCGCCATCTCGATGCCGTTTTTGGTCGACTGCCCGAAGCTGGAAGTCTGACCAGACAGGTCCAGGTAAACGCCCACCTTGATGGGCTCGCCGCCGCCGCCCGTGCCTGCGCCGCGGCGCTCGCAGCTCAAGCCCAGGAACATCACGGCGACCAGTCCCAGAGCGATTAAAGTACGTCTCATAGTTTACCTCGCTGAAGCGTTTTAAATTCAGAACGGGAGATTGAAGCAGCGCGCAAAAGGGTCGGAGGCTCCCTCGCCGTCCGGCCATACTGCTTTAGAGCATGACTTTAAGAAGCGCGCGCCGCGCGACACCCAAATGTTCTCATGGCTGTTGTCAGCATAATAGCGGCGAGTCGGGCGCAGAAGCAAACTTGCGCCGCGCGCTTTTGTTGGCGAACGACGCGCATTATACCCATTTGCCGCCGCCTGTCGAGCGATTATCGCGTCGGGGCGAAAAGAGAACTTAGTTCCGGGGCTGCACTTTTCTCCGGCGGGCATGTATAGTGCCGAAGTTTTCTGAATCACCTCGCCGGGCATAGAGCTTTTATGAGTGAGAACGAAAAAGCGCCGGGGCTGGGCGACATGAGCGCCGCGGACTTCCGCCGCTTCGGCCACGAAGTCATCGACCGGGTCGCGGACTACCTCGAACGCGTCAATCACCTTCCGGTGCTCGCGCAGGTCGAGCCGAACGAGTTGGCGTCGCGGCTGCCGCAAGCGCCCCCGGCTTCGGGCGAGGCGATGGAGGAGATACTCGCCGACGTTGACCGCCTGATAGTCCCCGCGCTCACGCACTGGAACCACCCCTCTTTCTTCGCCTACTTCGCCACCTCCGCCTCGGCACCGGGCATCCTCGGGGAACTCTTCACCGCCGCCTTCGACGTGAAGGCGATGCTCTGGCGCACTTCACCCGCGGCGATAGAGCTGGAGCAGGTCGCGCTCGACTGGCTCAGGCAGATGATGGGCTTGGACGCCGGGATGGACGGCATCATCTACGACACGGCCTCGGTCGCCTCGATGCACGCGATTGCGGCGGCGCGCGAGGATTTGAATTTGCGAATCCGCGAAGACGGGATGAGCGGGCGGGCCGACCTGCCGCTGCTGCGCCTCTACGTCTCCGAGCAGGCCCACTCCTCCATCGAAAAGGCGGCGCTCACGCTCGGCCTCGGCCAGCGCTCCGTCCGGCAGATTCCCGTCGACTCGCAGTTCCGCATGGACGCTCAGGCGTTGGCGAGGGCCATCGAGGAAGACAGGCAGGCGGGCTTCCTCCCCTTCTGCGCCGTCGCCACCGTCGGCACGACTTCGACATCGAGCATAGACCCTGTGCCAGAAATCGCGAGACTGTGCGCGCGCGAAAAAATCTGGCTCCACGTCGACGCGGCCTACGCCGGCTCGGCCGCGATACTGCCGGAGCTGCGCCACGTCCTCGACGGCTGCGAGCGCGCGGACTCGCTCGTCACCAACCCTCACAAGTGGCTCTTCACGCCGTTCGACCTCTCGGTCCTCTTCTCGCGCCGGATGGACGTGCTCAGGCGAGCCTTCTCGCTCGTGCCCGAGTACCTGAAGACGAGCGAGGCCGAATCGGTGCGCAACGGGATGGACTACGGCATACAGCTCGGCCGCCGCTTCCGCGCGCTGAAACTCTGGATGATCATACGCTACTTCGGCCGCGACGGACTGGCCGCGCGCATACGCGAGCACTGCCGCCTCGCGCGCCTCTTCGCCTCCTGGGTCGAAGAGTCCGCGGACTGGGAACTGCTCGCGCCCGTCCCCTTCGGCCTGGTCTGCTTCCGCGCCCGCCCCGAAATGTCCGTGGAGACCGGCGCGGCGCGACACGCGCGCCTGGACTCCCTCAACGAAGCGCTCATGAACAACGTCAACGCCTCCGGCGCAATCTTCCTCTCTCACACGCGCCTCAACGACCTCTTCACCCTACGCCTCGCCGTCGGCAACATACGCACCACCGAAGCCCACGTCCGCCGCGCCTGGGAGCTTTTGAATGAAGAACTGGCCCAACTCGTGGCAGAATAGGGCACGTCGGGAAGACAAATAAAATTATGCTGACTCATATCGTCATCTGGAAATACCGCGCGGACGTAGAACAAGCCGTGCGCGACGAGCACCTGAGCCGACTGCGGCGGCTGGCCTCTGTGATTCCCGAGATCGAGAGCTTCCGGGCGGGCACGGACGTGCTGGGCCTGCCGCGCTCTTACGACACGGGGCTCGTAGTCACTTTCCGCGACCGCGCCGCGCTCGAAGCCTACACGGTGCACCCCGAGCACGTCCTGGTCGCGGACCTGGGCCGCAACATCAGCGAGCACGTCGCGTCCGTAGACTTCGTGGACAAGGGGTAGGGTAAGCCGGTGATAAAGTGGAAGTGGAAGTGGAAGCCGAACTGGAAGGGGATGAAGCGCTGGAAGAAAGGGGTGCTTGTCGCGCTCGCCCTCCTGCTGCTCCTTCAGGTTCCTTTCATCTGCCGGCGCGTGCGCCTCGGCAACCTCTATTCGGCGATTCAGCAAGTCAACCGCGAGCGCGTCGTGGAGGACACGAAGAACCCATACGCCGACTACGCGGGCGTGATGCACGTCCACTCCAGTCTGGGCGGCCACAGCCTGGGCAGTTTCGAGGAGATCATCGAAGGCGCGCGGGCGAACAACTTGCGCTTCGTCTTGATGACCGAGCACACGTCGTCCGTGATGGACACTTCCGCGATGACCCTGAGCGGAGTTCACGCGGGCGTGCTCTTCGTCAACGGCAACGAGGTCAACACCGCGAGCCACGACCGCCTGCTGCTCCTGCCCGGAAGCAATGAAGCGTCCTCGGCCCACACCGTCGGGACGCAGCAAGTCCTCGAAGGTCAGAAGACGCGAGGCAGTCTGTCCTTCGTCGCCTACCCGCACGAGTTCCAAAGCTGGGACGCCGACGGTTACGGCGGGATAGAGGTCTACAACCTTTACACGAACACGAAGAAGCTTAGTTACTTCGTCACCTTCTTCGACTGGCTCTGGTCTTACTGGAGCTACCCCGACCTGATGTTCGCGCGCTTCTACGAGCGGCCGGCCAATGAGTTGAGGAAGTGGGACGAGTTGACGGCGGCGAAGAATCGCAGGCTCGTCGCCGTCGCCGGCAACGACGCGCACTCGAACGTGGGCCTCCAACTGGGCGACCGCACGGGCAAGAGTTTCATCGGAGCCCACCTGGACCCCTACGAGCGGACCTTCGGCGTCGTCCGCAACCACGTCCTCATCGAGAGGGAGAAGCCTTTAACGACCGAGACGCTGCTCGCCGCGCTCGCGAGCGGCCACAGCTACATCGCCTTCGACCTCTTCGGCGACGCGTCCGGCTTCACCTTCACGGCCGACAACAGCCGCGACACGAAAATCATGGGCGACGAGATAGAGCTTCTCGGCGGCGTCCGCCTGGCCGTGACGACGCCCGTCCCGAGCCGCACGCTGCTCATCAAAGACGGCCAGGTCGTGCGCGACGAGGACGGCGCGGCGAGGAAGGAGTACGCGGTGACGGAGCGCGGCGTCTACCGCGTCGAAGTCTACCTCACCCAACTCGGCCCGCTCGTCTGTGACAAGCCCTGGATTATCTCGAACCCGATTTACGTGAGGTGAATGGGCGGGGCGGCCGTCGCCCGGACACGACAACGCCCCACACAGTTTTGAAAACCCTGTGGGGCGCGCGCGTGCCGGAAAGCTCCTGCACTATTTTTTGGAAGCGGTGCCTAGGGTCACCGTCTACTGTAGAGAGCCACGTGTTTGACTCTTCGCTCGCTCAATTCCTAGTGTTGGCGGAACTGCACGAGAACAGCTTCCTTCAACTTGTACCAGTGTCCCGGATTTTATCCTCGTCCGCCGCGCCTGTCAACCCCCATCTTGACCGAACCGTAAACAGACGCGCCTCACCCCGCCTCGAAATCGCGCGCCGGTGCTCTGATGCTGTATATTAAGCGCCAGAACCCCTATGGCCCTGCGAAACGAAAAGCCGGTCGTCGAAGAGACCCGAGAGCCCATCGAGACGCCGCAACAGGTCGTTAACCTGACGCCCCCGTCGCCCGCCACCCGCGAGCGGCTCCCCATGGTCGGCTGGTACGACCCGCGCCAGCTCATACGCACAGGCATCCAGGTCGCCATCTCGACCATCTTCGGCCGCCACTCCGACCGCCGCCTCGTCGAAGCCCTCGCTTCGGGTAAGCCCGAAATTTACGACTACACGCACCACTACCGCGACGACGGGGGCGACGTGTGCGAGTTGGACGAGGCGCGGCCGCGCGAGGAGATTTGGATCGACTACGTCGCGGACACGGGCGAGGGCTGGAACTCGACCTACGGCGTGGCCTACCACCTGGCCGAAGACTCGCGCGAGCTTGCGTACGCGGACGCGGCGACCGGCGTCGAGAGACGCGTGACCGTGCGGCGCGGCGACGTGTTCGTCTTCGGCGGCGACCAGGTCTACCCCGCGGCCGACCGCATAGAGTATGACCGCCGGCTGGTCAAGCCCTACCAGAACGCCTTCCCGCACGCGGCGCGCGCGGAGCACCCACACCTCTTCGCCATTCCGGGCAACCACGACTGGTACGACAGCCTCATCTCGTTCTCCCGCCTCTTCTGCTCGAAGCGCTGGTTCAGCGGCTGGCGCACGCGGCAGAGCCGCAGCTACTTCGCGCTCAAACTCCCGCACGGCTGGTGGCTGCTGGGCACGGACATGCAGCTCGGCTCGGACATAGACGCGCCGCAGGTCGAGTACTTCAAGGGCGTGTCGGCGGAGATTAAAGAGACGGACCGCATCATCCTGTGCCACGCCGAGCCGCACTGGATTTTCTCGAAGATGTACGAGCACATGGATTCCAGCATCTCCGAGAGCAACCTGGCCTTCCTCGAAGAGATGCTGAGCAAGAAGGTGGCCGTCTTCATCGCGGGCGACCTGCACCACTACCGCCGTCACGAGGCGGCCGACGAGTCCTCGACGCAGAAGATCACGGCGGGCGGCGGCGGCGCTTTCCTGCACCCGACGCACGGCGGGAAAATCGGCACGGACGTGTCAACCCTCAGAGAGAAAAGTTCGGGGCGCGTCTTTCAGAAGAAGGTGGCCTTCCCGCCCGAAGAGGTGTCCAGGAGGCTGTGCTGGCGCAACCTGATCTTCCCTTTCCTGCCTGGGAACCGGAGCTGGGCGTTCGGCTTTCTGACCGCCGGCCTCTACCTGCTGACGACGCTCGCGGTCGTCTCGGACTTCAAGCACATAGAGGAGACGGCCACGGGCCTGCGCTCTGTCGTCGGCCTCAAGAACATTATTGGCACAGCGCTCCACAGCGTGCTCAACAGCCCCATGACGCTCTTCTTCGTCCTGCTGACCGTCCTCGGGTTCGTGCTCTTCACGGACACGCACTCGAAGGTGTACAGGTGGGTCATGGGATCGCTTCACGCGCTCGCGCACATCATCTCGGCCTTCGCCGTCGCGCTCGGCTCCATCTACCTCGTCAGCACCGCGTCGGACCAGACTCCGGGCAGTTGGGTCTACAGCCTGACGCAGGGCTCGCACGTCTTCACCTTCGACCTGAGGGTGTTGCTCACGGCGGTCCTGGTTCTAATCGGCGGCTACCTCGTCGGCTCGCTCATACAGGGCTTGTACCTGCTCGTCTCCCTGAACGTCTTCGGCCGCCACTTCAACGAGTCCTTCTCGACCATCGCCGTCGAGGACTGGAAGAGCTTTCTCAAACTGAAGATTGACCGCGCGGGCGACCTGACGATCTACCCCGTCGGCATACGCCGCGTGCCGCGCAAGTGGAAGACGAGCGGCGAGGCGGCGGGCGCGCGCGTGGTCCCGGACCTTGAGCGCGACCCGCGCGCGACGCCGCCCGCGCTCATCGAGTCGCCCATCATCCTGAGGAGCACGACGGCGACGACGACCGGCGTGGTCGAGGCCAAGAAGATTTGAACGAGATGCCGAACGACGAAGTGATTTACAGGCCCGTCCGCGAGGAGGAGATGCCCGAGACGGTCGAGCTTTTTCTCGTGACCGTCGCGGACCTCTACGAGCGCATGAACTCCGCCGCGCCGCTCCCGCCGCGCGGCTACGTCGAGCTGAATTACGAGCACATACGCCGGACGGGCATCTTTCAGGTGGCGGAAGTCGGGGGGCGACTCGCCGCCATCTGTCACGCGGTGGTGCGCGGCCCCGTCTGGTTCCTCTCCGGCTTCTGGACGCTGCCCGGCTTGCAGGGCCGCAAGATAGGCCGCCCGCTCCTCGAACTCGTCCGTCAAGAGGGAGCACGCGCGGGCGCGAACGTCTTCTTCACCTGGTCGTCCACGGACCTACAGGCGATGGCGACTTACATGAAGATGGGGATGCTGCCCGGTTACCAGGCGCTGACCTTCGCTGGCGCGCCGCGCGACTCGGCGTCGGGCGGGCGCGCGGGCTACGAGACAGGGCCGCTCGACCGCGCGACGGCGCTCGCAATTGACGAGCGGATTCGGGGGACGCGACGCGAAGCGGACCACGAGTTCTGGCAGTCCGTGCTGAAGGCGGAGGCGCGACAGGTCGTGCGCGCCGGAAGCGCCGTCGGCTACTACTACGCCAACAAGGGGACAATCGGGCCGGCCGCGTGGCTCGACCCGGAGGACGCGGACGCCGTGCTCGAGTCTGCCGCGCGCGCGGCCTCGGCGCAGGCCGAAGCCGTTCGCCTGATGATACCTGGGCCGAACCACGCCGCCATCAACTTCGCGCTGCGCTCTGGGCTCAAGCTCTCGGCCTACGCGCACCTCCTGACCACAGCGCCCTTCGGGCAGATGGACAAATTCCTCGCGTCCGGCCCGTCACTGTTTTAATAAAATTTGGAATTTGGAATCTCAAATCCTACTGAGGAGCAGATGAGAAAACTTCGCTACCACATTGTCGATGTCTTTACGGACAGGGCCTTCGGCGGCAACCCGCTCGCCGTGCTCACGAACGGGCGCGGGATTTCTTCGGAGCTGATGCAGTCAATCGCCAAGGAGTTGAACCTCTCGGAGACGACCTTCGTTCTTCCGCCCGACGACCCCTCGAACGACTACCGCGTGCGCATCTTCACGCCCGGCTCCGAGCTGCCGATGGCGGGCCACCCGACCGTCGGCACGGCCTTCGTCCTCGCGCGCGAGCACATGATTCGGCTTGGCGGTGATGAAGTGACTATCCAGCTCGAAGAGGGCGTTGGCACAATTCCCGTGGACATCACGTTCAGGGACGGCGCGCCCGACCTCATCTGGATGCAGCAGCCGCTGCCGACTTTCGGGCCGCGCTTCGACGACCCGCGAACCGTTGCCGAAACGCTCTCCGTCCCGCCGGAAGCCCTTGACGAGACGCTGCCCATCGAAGTCGTCTCCTGCGGCGTCCCCTTTCTTTACGTGCCGCTGAAAAGCCTGGAGGCGGCGCGCTCCATCCGCCTTCGGCTCGACGTGTGGGAGAGGGGCCTGCGCGCGCTGGGCGTCAACGGGGTCTTCGTCTTCACGAAGGAGACGGAGCTACCCGGCTCAAGCGTCCACTCGCGCATGTTCGCCCCCGACCTGGGGATTATGGAGGACCCCGCGACGGGCGGCGCGAGCGGCCCGCTCGGCTGCTACCTCGTCCGCCACAAAGTCTTCCCCGAAGCGCAACGGGCAGAGTTCACGAGCGAGCAAGGTATCGAGATGGGCCGGCCGAGCGTCATCAAGATCGTCATCGAGCAGGACGCGGGCGAAATCACGCGCGTGCGCGTCGGCGGCCGCTGCGTTTTCATGGGCGAGGGGTATTTGGAGGTATGAGGGCAGAGGGATGAGGGATGAAGAAAGACGGAAAGCTCTTCTTTCATCCCTTTGCCCTCATCCTTCATCCCTTCGTCCGTGCAAGAGGAAAACCGGCGTGGCGTTCTAGCCCTGCCGGAATGATGTTGGACTGTCCGGCGGTTGGCGAGCTTTTGAAATCTCCCTTGATTGAACTGGTTATTTTAACGTGAGCGAGAACGAACACCCATGAAGCATCTCAGACTGATTCTCAGCCTCTCCTTGATTTTCCTTGTCTTTGCGAGCAGCATCCCACGCATCAGCGCCGTCTCTTCCGCCGCTGCGGAAGAAGTCGCGCAAGGTCCTGACGGAGAGCAGATGAAGGAAGGCTTACAGTTTCGACTGAGCCAGGGGGCGGGCCAGCCCGAGGCGCGCGCGAACGCGCCCGTCGCCGACGCCGCGCGCCTCTCGGACGCCGAAGTCCAGAGCGTCTTCAAGCGGCTGCCCCCGGTCAAGGCCGAGCAGGGCGACCAGCAGGACTTCGCGCTGCGCGACAAGTCTCTGCCGCCGCCCCGCACGGGGAGAACGGTCAACGTCTCTTTCCCCTCGTCCGAGCCCGTGCCGACGCCAGAGCGGAGCGCCGCCGGCCCGCTCGAAGTCCTGCGCTTCTCGCCCGAGGGCGAAGTCCCGCTCGCCCCGCAGATGAGCATCACGTTCTCGCAGCCGATGGTCGCCGTCACTTCCGTCGACGACCTCGCCGCGCAGGACGTGCCCGTCCGCCTCTCGCCGCAGCCGCCGGGCAAGTGGCGCTGGGTCGGGACGCGCACGCTGCTTTACGCGCCCGACAACCGGCTCCCGATGGCGACGGAGTTCACCGCGACCGTGCCCGCCGGGACGAAGTCCGCCAACGGCGGCACAATCGCGGCCGAGAAGACCTGGAAGTTCGCGACCCCGCCCCCGCGGGTCAAGAGCAGCTACCCTTCCAGCTACACGCCGACGGCGCGCGACCAGCTCATGTTCGTGGAGTTCGACCAGCGCGTCGACCCTGCGGCCGTGCTGCGGACGATTAAAGTCAATGGCGGTTCGGGCGAACTGAGAGTCCGCCTCGCCACGGAGCAGGAGATAGCGGCCGACAAGGTCGTCAGCCAGCTCGCCAAGTCCGCAGAGGCGGGCCGCTGGCTCGCGTTCCGCGCCGTCACCGAGACGGGCGAGACCGCGACCGCGCTCCCCGCGGATTCAAGCGTCAGCATCCAAATCGGCCCAGGCACGCCCTCGGCCGAAGGCCCGCGCACGACCACGACCGCGCAGGGCTTCTCCTTCAAGACCTACGGCCCCTTCCGCGTCACGGAACACAAGTGCGGCTACAGCGGCGGCAGTCGTTGTACGCCGTTCGACCAGTGGATCATTATGTTCTCGAACCCGGTTGACGCCGAGACCTTCGACCAGGCGAAGATTCGCGTCGAGCCGGAGGTGCCGGGGCTGAAGGTGACCGCCTACGGCCAGATGATGTACATCGAGGGCGTCAAGCGCGGGCGCACGACTTACAAAGTCACGGTAGACCGCTCGCTCAAGGACCAGTTCAGCCAGACGCTCGGCTCGGACGTGACGCTGACTTTCAACGTCGGCCCCGCGCCGCCCTCGCTCGCCTCCTCGGGCAAGGCGTTCGTCGTCCTGGACCCCTCGGCCCCGCGCACCTTCTCCGTCTACAGCGTCAACCACAAGACGCTCCGCGTCAGGCTCTACAAGGTGCAGCCCGAGGACTGGGACAAGTTCGTGCGCTACATGCGCTTCACCTACGACTACTACGAGGACACCAAGCAGAAGCAGACCGTGCCGCCGGGGACGCTCGTCTCGCAGAAGACCGTCGCCGTCAAGGGACAGCCCGAGGAGATGGCCGAGACGAGGCTCGAACTCGCGCCCGCGCTCGATAACGGATTGGGCCACGTCGTCATCGTCGTGGAGGCCGGCGCGGGCACGAAGAAGCGCGAGCGCCAGTCGGTCGAGGCCTGGGTGCAGTCGACCAACATAGGCTTGTCGGCCTTCGTGGACAACGAGGACCTGTACGCGTGGACGACCTCGCTCAAGGAGGGCAAGGCGCTCCAGGGCGTCGAGCTGAGAGTCCACCCGCTGGGCGTCGCGGGCGAGAGCGGCATGTTCGGCCTCGCGCGCATCGCGCTCAAGAATCTGGAGAAGAATCAATCGAGCATCCTCATCGCGCGGCAGGGGCGCGACGTGGCCTTCATGCCCGAGCACGAGGAGTGGTGGAACACGGGCACGAGCTGGTACAGGCGCGCGGCCGAGGACCAACTACGCTGGTTCGTCTTCGACGACCGCAAGATGTACCGGCCCGGCGAGGAGGTTCACCTCAAGGGCTGGATTCGCAAGGTCGAGGGCGGGAAGCTCGGCGACGTGGAGTTGCCGGGGCAGGGCCTGGGCCGCACAGTCTCTTACGCGGTCAGGGACTCGCAGGGCAACGAGGTCTTGAAGGGCTCGGCCCAGATTAACGCGCTCGGCGGCTTCGACACGCAGTTCAAACTGCCGGGCACCATGAACCTGGGCCACGCCTACGTTCAGCTCAACGCGGACCAGGCGAGCCTGTCCGGCAGCTCGCAGCAGCACTACATTCAGGTACAGGAGTTCCGCCGGCCCGAGTTCGAAGTCAAAGCCGAGGCTTCCGAGGGCCCGCACTTCGTCAAGAGCTTCGCGGAGACGACCGTCTCCGCCTCGTACTACGCGGGCGGCGGGCTGCCCAACGCGGAAGTGAACTGGAACGTGACCTCGCAGCCGACCGTCTTCACGCCGCCCAACCGCCAGGACTTCACGTTCGGCGAATGGGTCCCGTGGTGGCGCGTCTGGCAAGGCAGGAACGAGAGCCGCACGGAGACTTTCAGCGGGCGCACGGACGCGGCCGGCAAACACCGTCTGCGGATTGACTTCGACTCGGTCAACCCGCCGCGCGCCTCCTCCGTCACGGCCACGGCCAGTGTGACGGACGTGAACCGCCAGCAGTGGGCCTCCTCCTCGACCCTGCTCGTGCACCCCGCGGACCTCTACGTCGGCCTGCGCAGCAACCGCACGTTCGTGCAGCAGGGCGAGCCCCTGGTCGTGGAGGCGATAGTCACGGACCTCGACGGCAAGGCAGTCGCGAACCGCGAGATCAGGATGCGCGCCGTCCTGCTCGACTGGGTCTACGAGAAGGGCAAGTGGCAGCAGAAGGAGAAGAACCCGCAGGACTGCACGGTGCAGTCGGCCGGTGAGGTCGTGAAATGCACTTTCACGCCGAAGCTCGGCGGGATGTACCGCGTGACGGCGAGGATTCAGGACGACCGCGAGCGGCCGAACGAGTCCGCGCTGACGCTCTGGGTCGCGGGCGGCAAGCAGCCGCCGAAGCGCGACGTGGAGCAGGAGACGGTCGAGATGATTCCCGACAAGCGGGAGTACAAGCCGGGCGAGACCGCAGAGATTCTCGTACAGGCCCCGTTCTACCCGGCCGAAGGCGTCCTGACGTTGCGCCGCTCCGGCATCCTCAAGAGCGAGCGCTTCCAGATGGACGGGCCGTCGCACACCCTGCGCATCCCGATTGAGGAAGCCTACACGCCGAACCTTCACGTGCAGGTTGACCTGACGGGGATGGCGGCGCGCACGGACGACAAGGGCCAGGTCGACGAAAAGCTGCCGAAGCGCCCCGCGTTCGCCAAGGGCGAGCTGAACCTACAGATTCCGCCCATCGAGCGTAAGCTCCTGGTCTCGGCCAGCCCGCGCGAGGGCGCGCTTGAGCCCGGGGCCGAGACGGTCGTCAACGTCGAGGTGAAAGACGCCGCGGGGCGCGGCGTGGCCGGCAGCGAGGTCGCGCTCGTCGTCGTGGACGAAGCGATCCTCTCGCTCACGGGCTACCGCATAGGCGACCCGCTCTACACCTTCTACTCGCAGCGCGGCGCGGACTCCACGGACTACCACCTGCGCGCCAGCATCCTGCTCGGCAACCCCGAGGACGTGCTCCAGCAGATGCAGGGCGCGACGGCCAACGGGCGCGGGGCCGTCGCCGGCATGGTGGCGGAAGCCGCGCCCCCGGCACCGCCCAGGCCCGCGGCGCAGACCCGGCGCGCGGCGAAAAACGGCGACTTCGCCGACGACGCCATGGCGACGCAAGAGAAGGGGGAAGGTCAGAACGAGGCGATTCGCCTGCGCGAGAATTTCAACGCGCTGGCGGTCTTCGCCCCCGCCGTGCCGACGGACGCGAACGGGCGCGCGCAGGTCACTGTCAAAGTGCCCGACAACCTGACGCGCTACCGCGTGATGGCCGTCTCGGTCGCGGGCGGGAAGCAGTTCGGCTCGGGCGAAAGCGTCATCACGGCCCGCCTGCCGCTGATGGCACGGCCTTCCGCGCCGCGCTTCCTCAACTTCGGCGACCGCTTCGAGTTGCCCGTCGTCGTGCAGAACCAGACGGACCAGCCTATGAAAGTTGACGTGGCCGTGCGCGCGACCAACGCGGAATTGACGGAGGGCGCGGGCCGCCGCGTCACGGTCCCCGCGAACGACCGCGTCGAGGTGCGCCTGCCCGTGTCGGCCAACCGCGCGGGCACCGCGCGCTTCCAGGTCGGCGTCGTCTCGGGCCGCTGGGCGGACGCCGCCGAAATCAACCTCCCCGTCTGGACGCCCGCGACCACCGAAGCCTTCGCGACCTACGGCGAGATAGACGACGCGACCGCGATGATTCAACCCGTGAAGGCCCCGTCGGATGTCTTCAAGCAGTTCGGCGGCCTCGAAATCACCACGTCCTCGACACAGCTTCAGGCGCTCACCGACGCCGTGCTCTACCTGATGGCCTACCCGTACGAGTGCTCCGAGCAGTTGTCGTCGCGCATCCTCGCGGTCGCGGCGCTCAGGGACGTGCTGACGGCCTTCAAGGCCAAAGACATGCCGACGCCCGAGGAGATGTTGAAGGCCGTCGCGCGCGACATAGAGCGATTGAAGGGCAGGCAGTCGGACAACGGAGGCTTCGGCTTCTGGCGGCGCGACGACTACGTCTGGCCTTACGTCTCCATACACGTCGCCCACTCGCTCGTGCGCGCCAAGGAGAAGAATTTCCCCGTGCCGCCGGAGATGCTCGAAAAGTCCAAGCGCTACCTGCGCGAGATAGAGAGTCACATCCCGTCGTTCTACGGCCCTTACGTGCGGCGCGCGCTCGTCTCTTACGCGCTCTACGTGCGCAACCGCATGGGCGACCGCGACACGGCGAAGGCGCGCAAGATTCTGGCCGAGGCGGGGGTTGAGAAGTTCTCGCTGGAATCTCTGGGCTGGCTCCTCTCCGTGCTCTCCGGCGACCTGGCTTCCGCCGCGGAGGTCGCGGCCATCCGCCGCCACTTCAACAACCGCGCGACGGAGACGGCCGGCGCGGCGCACTTCGCGGACTCGTACGCCGACGGGGACTACCTGCTGCTCAATTCCAACCGCCGCGCCGACGGCGTCATCCTGGAAGCCCTGATCGGCGACCAGCCGCAGAACGACCTCATCCCGAAGCTCGTCCGCGGGCTTCTGGCCCACCGCAAGCAGGGCCGCTGGGAGAACACGCAGGAGAACGTCTTCATCCTGCTGGCGCTCGACCGCTACTTTAATACTTACGAGAAGACCACGCCCGACTTCGTCGCGAAGGCGTGGCTCGGCGACCAGTTCGCGGGCCAGCAGCAGTTCCGCGGGCGCTCGACAGACCGCCAGCAGGTCAACGTGCCCATGAGCTACATCGCCGAGAAGCAGGGCGCGCAGAACCTCGTGCTCAGCAAGGAGGGGGCGGGCCGTCTCTACTACCGCATAGGGATGAGCTACGCGCCCACGAACCTGAAGCTGAAGCCTGCGGACAACGGCTTCACGGTCGAGCGCATTTACGAGGCGGTCGAGGACCCCGCGGACGTGCGGCGCGACGCGGACGGGACGTGGCGCATCAAGTCCGGCGCGACCGTGCGCGTGCGCCTGACGATGGCCGCGCACGCGCGCAGGTATCACGTCGCGCTCGTAGACCCGCTGCCCGCGGGGCTGGAGGCGATGAACCCGGCGCTGGCTGTGACGGGCGTCATCCCGGAAGACCAGAAGGACGATCCCTCGAAGCGCGGCGGCTGGTGGTGGTGGCAGAATTGGTTCGAGCACCAGAACCTGCGCGACGAGCGGGCCGAGGCATTCACCTCGCTCCTCTGGGAGGGCGTCTACAACTACTCCTACGTCGCGCGCGCCACCACGCCCGGCACCTTCGTCGTCCCGCCCACGAAGGCCGAGGAGATGTACCACCCGGAGACCTTCGGCCGCAGCGCCAGCGACAGGGTGGTGATCGAGTAAAGACGTGCGGCTTACGACCCTGAAAGGGTCGCACATGATGGCCAGGGGTAAGCGCGTGAGCGCGCCACCCCTGGTCTTGTGCCAGAAATGAATCCGACCCCGGAGGGGCCGCGCCTCAATGTTGAAGCGCGGCCCCTCCGGGGTCGGATTCTTCTTGCGTACTTGTCCGGGGGCGGCGCGTCGCGCTTACGCGCTCGCTTGCCCCCGGCTCTTACGTTCATCCCCTTGCGGGGATAAAACCTTTTCACGCCCCTACTGCCGACTCTTCAAGCCACTCCCTTTGCAGCTTCTCAATCGCCAGCTCTTTCTGCTTCGCCTCGACCTCTATCCACGGCGCGTCGCGGAAGGCGGCCGGCATAGTCTCAATTAAATCGCTGTGATTGCGGTCGCCGAAAGAGCCGCGCCCGTTCGAGATGTGCACGAGCTGCCACTCCGGGACGGGCCACGTCTCGCGCGCCGCCGCGAGCATACGGCCGACGCTCTCGTGGTCGTACGAGTCCAGCTTCTCGTGGACGAGATGGTGGTGAGCGTCGAAGACCATGGGCACGCGGGCCGCGCGGCACACGTCTAAAATCTCCTCGGCGCTGTAAGTGTACTCGTCGTTCTCGAACGCGATGCGCGTGCGCACGGCTTCCGGCAGGGAGCGCGTGACCTCGACCAACCTTTCGGCGCGCCCGCCCTTGCCGCCGTGAATCTCTATCAAGGCCCAACAGCTTCGCGGCTGCTCCAGCAAGTCCATCACGCGCGCGTGCGTCTCCAGAATCTTGACGCTGTTGGCGATGACCTGCGGCGAGTCCGAGTTGAGCACGACGAACTGGTCCGGGTGCAGCACCAGCCGAATCCCCATCGCCGCGGCGCGCCTCCCCGTCTCCCCTATCGGCCCGCGGAACTCTTCGAGCACGTCCTCGCCCGCCGCGTCGTCCGCGAAAGGAAAGAGCGCGGAGGTCATGCGGTAAAGCCGTAGCCCGCGCGCGCCGCAAAAGTCCAGCGCCCCGTTCAGCCGCGAGAGGTTGTCCGCGTAAAGCTCGCGGAGCACGCGCCGCTGCCCCGTCTCGTCAAACTGTAAAAGGCGCTTGCGCGTCAGCGCGCGGTAGCGCACCGCGTCCGAGACGGTAATGCACACGAGCCCCAGACGCGGCCGCGCGCCGAGCGTGTTATCCGCGGTCTTCATGCGGGCAGTGTCCCGCGCGGCCGTCACGATAATCTGTCCGGCGTGTGGAAAATGCGTGCGGCCTGCCCCCAAACCTTACTTGCTCGCCGTGGCGCGCTTGCGCTCGTAGTGGCGGCGCGACTTGGCGCGGTTGCCGCAGTACTTCATGTCGCACCAGCGGCGGCTGCGGTTCTTGCTCAGGTCCATGAAGAGCCAGGAGCAGTCGCCGGCCTCGCAGACGCGCGTCCGCCCGGCCTCGCCCGAAGTCAGCAGCTCCGCGGCCGAACGGGCCACGGGCCAGGTGACGCGCCCCAGCGCCGCGTCGTCGGCGACCCAGTCCCACGCGAAGCCTTCGCCCACGCGGACGACCCGCTGCTGCGCCATCGCCTCCGAAAGCTCCGCGTTCAAGACGGCCAGGTCACTTTTCGACGGCGCGCGACGCCCGCGCGCCACCGCGTAAAAAATCGCGTAGATCGCCTCGCGCAAAGCGCGCGCGCGGGCCAGCGCGCGCGCCGCACCCGCGGGGTCGCGCGCGGCCCCCTTGAGAAGCGTGCGCGCCTCGCGCTCCGTGAGGACGCCCGCCTGGCGGCCCCACGCGACCAGGTCGCCGTAACTTAAGAGCTTCTCCTCCGTCTCCCCCGTCTCGCGGCTGCCCTCCATAGTGTTGACGAAGTCCAGGCACAGCCGCCCGCCGACCAGCTCGAAGACGTGTTCCTGTTTCCCTGCCTCGGCCATCCCCCTCCTCCGCGCCCAGTATAACCCGAACCCCTCCTAACCGCCAAAATGCGTTTGACAGGTTAACAGCTCGGCGCTATAGTCTAACCTGCAAAAGTCATGTTAGCCGGTTGACAGGAATTGTCGGGGCGAGGGCGTTCGAACGGGGAGGGGGCCATGAGCGACGTGGAGCGGTGGGGCGTTGGGCGGTCGGGGGGTTCGCGGGGCGGCGTCGCGCGCGTGGACGAAAGGTTTGCGGGGAAGCCGGCCGCGGAAGTGCATCCCGCCGTGTCGGGCTCGTGCCGCCGCCTCGCCGTGGCGGCCTTCGTCGTCGCGGGCGGCGTCTGGGGCGCGGCCTTCCTCTTCGGCAAGCTGGCGTTCACGGAGCTTCCAGTCTCGCACGTCACGCTCTACCGCTTCACTATCGCCACGCTCGTCCTGCTCCCCTTCGCGCTCGCGCGCCGGAGCTTCCCGAGCCTGCGCGACCTCCCGCGCTTTCTGCTGACGGGCTTTCTGGTAGTCCCTGTGACTTTCACGCTGCAATACACGGGGCTGGCGTGGACGAGCGCGACGAGCGCGTCGCTCATCATAGGGACGCTCCCGCCGATGCTGGCGGTCGCGGCGGCCTGGTTTTACGGCGAGAGGCTGACGGCGCGCGGCTGGGCCAGCATAGGGGTGTCGACGCTCGGCGTGACGCTGATCGTGGGGCTGCCCGGCGCGGAGCACAACTGGGCCGGGGATGGTCTGGTCTTCCTCTCTATGATCGTCGTGGTCGCGTGGGTGCTCCTGAGCAAGCCGCTGATAAAGAAGTACACGGCGCTCGTCGCCACGACTTACCTGATGCTCTTCGGCACGCTGACGATGCTGCCCGTCGCGCTTCTGTGGGACGGGACGCCGCGGCTGCAAATGTCCGCGGGCGTGATGGCCTCCGTGCTCGCGCTCGGCCTGGCCTGCTCCGCGCTGACTTACGTGCTCTGGAACTGGGGGCTCAACTACGTCTCGACCTCGCACGCGGGCATCTACACCAACCTGGAGCCGGTCGTCGGCGCGCTCCTCGGCGTGATGTTCCTGCGCGAGACGTTGCAGCCGTCGGCCATCGTCGGCGGCCTGCTCGTCATCGCCGGCGCAATCGCCATCACGCGCACGGAGAAAAACACATAGGCAGTAAGGTTTTTTATCCCCGGAGGGGATGCAAAACAGAGGGCCGTGCTTCAGCCCAAATCGAACAACAAAACTTCCGCCGGTTCTGTGCCAGTTAAGGTGAGCCTGGGCTCGTTGCTGGCGGCCGCGCCGTCGCCCTGCTTGAGCGTTTGGCCGTTGAGTTCGATTGAGCCGCGCGCGACCTGCACCCAGGCGTGGCGGCCGGGTGCCAGCTCGTGCGTGACGCTTTCGCCTGGGCCGAGCAGCGTGGCGTAGAGGCGCGCGTCCTGGCGTATGGTGACGGAGCCGTCTTCCCCGTTCGGGGAGCCCACGAGGCGCAGGCGGCCGCGCTTCTCTTCGTCCGTAAAATTCTTCTGCTCGTAGGCGGGCTCTATGTCCGTCTCCTCCGGCATAATCCAGATTTGCAGGAGGTGTACCGACTCGGCCGCAGAGGGGTTCGCCTCGCTGTGCCGCACGCCCGTGCCGGCGCTCATCTTCTGCACCTCGCCGGGGCGTATGACCGAGCCGTTGCCCATGCTGTCCCTGTGCGCGAGGCCGCCTTCGAGCACGTAAGTGATAATCTCCATGTCGCGGTGGCCGTGCGTCGGGAAGCCGCGCCCCGGATCGACGCGGTCCTCGTTGATGACGCGCAAGGAGCGGAAGCCCATGAAGCGCGGGTCGTAATACTGGTCGAACGAGAAGGTGTGATAGGTGTCGAGCCACCCGTGGTTGAAATGGCCGCGCTCCTCCGCCTTGCGAACGGTAATCATTTTGTCTTCCCCTTTCCCTACTCTACGTCTTCGCGTTTGACGCCTTCGATCTCAAGAATCAGGTCCGGCCCGTAGGCTTTCGAAGGCGTTTGAAAACCCGCGGAGAACTTGCCGGCGAGGACGTGGCCGACGATTGCGAGGGCCGTGAGGGCCGTGAGCGTGTAGCCTTCGGGGCCGCGCAGGCGCGAGACGGCGCGCTTGCCGTCTTCGTCCTCGACCTCGCCCCAGACGAAACTCTTGCCCTTGACCCTCTCCTCATCGCTCGGACCCGGCGGCTGACTTTTGATGCGCCTCTTCAGGAAGCGTTGCACGAAGCCCATGCCCAGGAGCCAGCCGAACGAGCGCGTCAATTTCATCATTCGGCGCACCTTCGCGGGGATGGCCGCGTAGACCTCTATGTTCGGGATGCCCGTGCTGTAGAAGGCCGAGGCCACGTCGCCCCACGGAATCGTCGTCGCCTCGACGGGCCCGCGACCGTAGTCAATCTCGCGCGTCTTCCACGCGGCGGGCACGGGGGTCAGCCGCCCTTCGCGGCGGACGAGCCCGCCGCGGTTGATGTTCTCGACCATCGTCGTCGCCGTCCCGCGCGAGACGCGCCCCGTCCCCATGATGGCGAGCGCGAGTCGCGTCGCCGTCGGCAGCCGCCGCTTGAGGTGAGCGGCCAGGCAGTCCGAAGGCACCACGTCGAAGCCCACGCAGGGGAGCAGCATGACGCCCGCCGACTGAGCCTCGCGGCCGCGCGCGGCGAGCGACTCTATGACCGCGGCCTCGCCCGTGATGTCCAGGTAGTGAGTCTTTGTCCGCAGGCAGGCGTCGGCCATGGGCCGGGAGGTGCGCGAAAATGGTCCGGCGCAGTGGAGCACGACCGCGACCTCTTTGAGCGCCGCGTCGAGCGCGCTCGCGTCGTCGAGCGGGAAGACGCGGTGCTCGAAGCCGAGTTCATTCGCCAGTTGTTCGATTGAAGCCCGGTCGCGGCCGGCGAGGACGGGCCGCAGGCCGCGCTCTTTCGCCAGGCGCGCGATGAGCTTGCCCGTGTAGCCGTTCGCGCCGTAAAGAAGAAAGTTTGAGGGCATCTCACACGTCTCTGTCTGTAGTTTATTTGCGAGGGCGCGGATTGTAGCACTAAGCCCGGCCGGGGCGCGATGTTTCGGAGAAGCGCCGCTTTTTGTTATCCTCCCGAGCGTCTTACCGAACGCGCGCCCGCGAGCCAGACGAGGCCACCCGATGCAAACTGAGAAACGGTTCTCCGACTCAAGCCCCAACCCGACTCAACGCTTTGTCTCAATCATCATTCTGCTTGCGCTCTTGCTGCTGCCCTTCTCCGCGTGCCAGCGCGGCGGCGGCAACGGGAAGCAGTTGACGCTCGCGGTCAACTCGGGCGTGGAGGGCTCGGCGCTCAAGCAGGCGGCGAAAGATTACGAGGCGCAGACGGGAGTTCGTGTCAACATCGCGGAGTTCCCCTACGCGAACCTCTTCGAGAAAGAGCTGGTCGATTTGAACGCGCGCACCGGCGCTTACGACCTGATCATGCTCGACGACCCGTGGTTCCCGAAGTTCGCCGCGAACAACTCCCTGACAGACCTCACGCCGCTCTACGAGAAGCGCGGCCTCAAGGGGCCGGACGACGATTTTGTGCCAGCCTCAATCGCGCTCGGCCGCCACCCCTACGAGACGGGCGCGCTCTACGCGCTCCCTTACGTAGGCAACTCGCAACTCTTCTTCTACCGCAAGGACATCTTCGAGAAGCACGGCCTGAAAGAGCCCGCGACCTGGGACGACGTGCTGGCGGCGGCGCGCGCCATCAGCGAGCGCGAGACGGCGGGAGCGCCGAACGGCGGCCGCATGCACGGCTACGTGATGCGCGCCGCGCAGGGCAACGCCGTCGTCGCGGACTTCATGCCCATCTTCTGGGCCTTCGGCGCGGAGATGTTCGACGCAGAGGGACGCCCCACGGTCAACAGCCCCGAAGGCATCGCGGCCCTACGCTTCATGCTCGAACTGGGGAAATACTCCCCGCCCGGCTACCAGAGCTTCAACGCCGACGAGGTCTCCGCGCACCTGCTGCAAGGCACGGCGGCGATGTCCATCAACTGGCCCGCGTGGATCAGCGCCTTCGGCGACCCCGCGAAGTCGAAGGTCATAGGCAAGGTGGAGTTCACAGTGATGCCGGGCGGCGCGCGCCCCGGGCGCGCGGAGATCGGCAACTGGCTGATGGCCATCCCGCGCGCGTCGAAGAACGCGGAGGCCGCCTTCGAGTTTCTGGTGTGGGCCACGAGCGCGGAGCAGATGAAGCGCTCGGCGCTCAGGGGCAACCCGCCGACGCGCAAGTCCGTCTTCACGGACGCGGAGTTGATGGCAAAATTCCCGGCCTACCCGGCGCAGTTGCGCTCGCTCGAAAACTCGCGCCCGCGCCCGCGCACGCCCTTCTGGAACGAGATCGAGAACGCCTTCGGCATCTACCTGTCGAAGGCCAACGGCGGCGAACTCTCGCCCGAGGACGCGATGAACCAGGCCAACGCCAAGATCGCCGAAATCATCGGGCGCGGGAAATAGGGGAGGATGCTCTCAAAAGTCTCGCGCAAACTTCTCAAGGGCCGCGGGCACACGCGCGGCGGCGAGCGCGCGCTGCCCTACCTTTTAATCGCGCCGACCGTCGCGGTGCTCGTCGCGCTCTCGATTTATCCGCTCGTCTACGCGGTCAAGGTCAGCCTGCAATCAGACTCGGGCGACGGCGCGCGCTGGACGCTTCAGCACTTCGCGCGCCTTTTGTCGGACGATTTTTTCCGCTCCGCGCTCGCGCACACGCTCGTCTACGCGGCCATCGCCCTGACCGTGGAGTTCCTGCTCGGCCTCGGTCTCGCGGTGCTTCTGAATCGAGAGATGCGCGGGCGCAGCTTTTTCCGCGCGGCGCTGCTCGTGCCGATGATGCTGCCGCCCGTGGTCGTCGGCGTCGTCTGGCGGCTGATGCTCAACTCCAGCTTCGGCGTGATAAATGGCACACTTCAATCGGTCGGGGTCAACACGGAGCAACTGACGTGGACCGGGACTCCGAAGCTCGCCTTCGCCTCCGTCATCCTGGTGGACATCTGGCAGTGGACGCCCTTCATCTTCCTCATCCTGCTCGCGGGCTTGCAGGCCATCCCGGAGGAGCCTTACGAGGCCGCGCTGATTGACGGCTCAAGCCCGTGGCAGACTTTCCGCCACGTCACGCTGCCGCTCTTAAAGCCCGCCATCCTCATCGCGCTCCTCCTGAGGACGATGGACCTGCTGCGCGTCTTCGACCAGATTTGGATTCTCACGCAGGGCGCACCCGGCGGCGCGACCGAGACCGCCAGTCTGTATATCTACCTCACGGCCTTCCGCTTCGGCGACTTCGGCTACGCGGCCGCCATGTCCTTCGTCCTCCTGCTCCTGACGAACGTCGTCAGCGTGCTCTACATACGCTTGCTGCAAAGACAGGAGGAAGCATGAGGGGCGGGGGGCGGGGGCCAGGAGCCGGGGGCCGGTTAATGACTTACGCGCTGGCCGTGTTCGCGGTCGTCGCGGCGCTGTTGCCCGTCTACTGGATGCTGACTATCTCGCTCAAGCGCCAGGTGGATCAGCTCGCCGTGCCGCCGAAGTGGCTCATCTTCGAGCCGACGCTCGCGCACTACGCGGACGCCTTTCTGGAGCGCTCGTTCGCGCAGTACCTCGTCACGAGCGCGATTGTCGCAGTGAGTTCGACCGCGTGCGCGCTCGTCCTCGGCACGCTCGCGGCTTACGGCCTGGCGCGCTTCCGCCTGCCGCGCAAGCTCAACACGCGCGTGGCGCTCTGGATACTCTCGACGCGCATGTTCCCGCCGATAGTCACGGCCGTCCCGATCTTCCTGCTGATGAGCGACCTTGAGTTGCTGGACACAATCGCGTCGCTCGTCATCGTCTACACGGGGTTCAACCTGCCGTTCGTGGTCTGGATGATGCGCGGGTTCTTCCGCGAGATACCGCGCGAGTTGGAGGAGGCCGCGCGCGTCGACGGCGACTCGCGCCTCGGCGCTCTGCGCCGCGTCATCCTGCCGCTCGTCACGCCGGGGCTCGCCGCGACGGCCGTCTTCTGCCTCATCATCTCCTGGAACGAATTCCTGTTCGCCCTGACGCTGACGCAGACGGACAACGCGATGACGCTGCCCGTAGGCATCTCGGGCCGCGTCACGCAGTACGAGATAGAGTGGGGCGTGATGAGCGCCGCCGGCGTGGTGGCGATGATTCCGATTCTCGTCTTCGCGCTCGCGGTCCAGCGTTATCTTGTCCGCGGGCTGTCGCTCGGAGCCGTCAAAGGATGAACGTCAGCTTTATAAACGTGAGCAAGAGTTTTGGCCCGACGGTCGTCGTGGACGATTTGACGCTCTCGACCGAGGACGGCGAGTTTGTCGTGCTGCTCGGGCCGTCGGGTTGCGGGAAGACGACGACGCTCAGGATGCTGGCCGGGCTCGAAGAGGCGACGACCGGCGACATCATGATCGGGCCGGAGCGCGTCAACGACGTGCCGACGCAGCGCCGGGACGTGGCGATGGTCTTTCAGTCTTACGCGCTCTACCCGCACATGACGATTGCCGAAAACATCGCCTACCCGCTGCGCGTGAGAAAAATCGAGCGCGGCGAAATCGAGCGGCGCGTCGCGCGGGTGGCGAAGATGCTTGAGATCGACGGGCTGCTCGCGCGCCGCCCGCGCGAGTTGTCCGGCGGCGAGCGGCAGCGCGTGGCCCTGGCGCGGGCGGTCGTGCGCTCGCCCCGCGTTTATTTGATGGACGAGCCGCTCTCGAACCTGGACGCGAAGCTGAGGGTACAGATGCGCGGCGAGCTGAAGCGCCTTCAGCACGAGTTGGGGACGACGACCGTTTACGTGACGCACGACCAGTCGGAGGCCATGACGCTCGCGCACCGCGTCGCGGTGATGCGCGCCGGCCGGCTTCAACAGTTCGACACGCCCCTGAACATCTACAACCGCCCGGCCAACCGCTTCGTCGCAGAGTTCGTCGGCAGCCCCGCGATGAATTTCATAGAGGGCAGGCGCGACGAAGGCGCCAGAGTCTTCGCGGGCGGCGGACTCTCCCTGCCCCTCTCAGATTCTCAGCTAGACCTGACGGACGGCCGCGAGCGCGTCACGCTCGGCGTCAGGCCCGAGCACGTGCACGTCTCCACGTCGGCCCAGGACGGCTGGACGCCCGCGACCGTGTACGTCACGGAGTTGATGGGCAACGAGACCTTCGTCTTCCTGCGGCTGCCCGGCGGCGAGAAGGTCATCGCGCGCGCCCCCGCCAGCTTCCGCGCCGAACAGGAGACGCCCGCCTGGGTCCGCTTCGAGACGGAAAGGGCCGTCTTCTTCGACGCGGACTCCGGCGAACGGCTCGGATAAAAAAGTGGGCGGTAGGCAGTGGGCAGTAAAAACAAGAAGCGGCTGAGTATGACTAACCCGGCCGCTTCTTGTTTTTGTCTTTAACTGCCCACTGCCTACTGCCCACTGCTTTTCACTGTCCGCCCGCGGCTTCGCCCTTCGGCTTGTTCGGCTGCGGGGTGACGCGCAGGTAGGGTTTTAAGGTCTTCCAGCCGCCGGGGAATTTCTCTTTGGCCTGCTCGTCCGAGAGCGCGGGGACGATGATGCAGTCGTCGCCGTCCTTCCAGTTGACGGGCGTGGCGACGCTGTAGTTGGCCGTCAGTTGCAAGGAATCTATGACGCGCAGGATTTCGTCGAAGTTCCGGCCCGTGCTCGCCGGGTAGGTGATCATCAGCTTGACCTTCTTGTCGGGGCCGACGACGTAGACCGAGCGCACGGTGAAGGTGTCCGAGGCGTTCGGGTGAATCATGTCGTAGAGGTCCGAGACCTTGCGGTCGGAGTCGGCGATGACGGGGAAGTTCAGCTTCTGCCCCTGCGTCTCCTCTATGTCGTCGGCCCACCTGGCGTGCGAGTCGGCGGGGTCGACGCTGAGGCCGATGATTTTGACGTTGCGCTTGTCGAACTCCGGCTTGAGGCGGGCGGCCTCGCCGAGTTCGGTCGTGCAGACCGGGGTGAAATCTTTGGGGTGCGAGAAGAGGACGCCCCAGTTGTTGCCGAGCCAGTCGTGGAACTTGATTTCGCCCTCGGTCGTCTGGGCCGTGAAATCGGGTGCGGTGTCGCCTAAGCGGATAGCCATAACGTGTCTGTCCTTTCTATCGTAGAAATTTCCTTCCCCTGCTCATATTACGAAGCGAGGGCCGGGCAAGATTGCAGAAAGTGATGTGGGCTTTTACCCCTAAAATGGGGAGCAAGTCAATAACCGGGCGCAAAGGGCCAAAATTTTGGTATGCTGCGTCCCGAAATTTTTTTGAGACGGATGAGCGGGAGCGTTGGATGAGATTAGCACTGAACGGCGCGACGACGATGCGCGCCGACCTCGCCACGGACGTGCGCGCCGCGCGGGCCGCGGGCTTCGACTGCCTGGAAATCTGGGCCGCGAAGCTACGCAAGTTTCTCAAGTCAGGCTCGACCGCCGAGTTGAAAAGCCTGCTGGACGAGCACGGGCTTGAGCCCTACAGCATCAACTCCATCGAGAGCATCACCTTCAGGGACGGCGCGGGCCACGCCCGCCTGCTCGAAGAGTGCGAAGAATTGTGCCGCACGGCGTCCGAGTTGAATTGCCCTTACATCGTCGTCGTGCCGGGCCCGCTGCCGGGAGAAAAGAGTTGGGACGACGTGCTCGCGGAGTCCGTGCGCGTGCTGGACGAATTGGGCCAGATAGCCGAGGGGCACGGCGTCTCCCTCGCGTTCGAGTTTCTGGGGCAGCCGCGTTGCAGCGTGCAGACGCTCGGGCAGGCGGCGGAGATCGTCAACCAGTTGGGCCGCGAGAACGTCGGCCTCGTCCTCGACAGCTTCCACTTCTACGCGGGCGGCTCGCGCCTCGAATCAATCGACGCGCTCGACGCCCGGAAACTTTTCGTCTTCCACATCAACGACGCGGAAGACTTGCCGCGCGAGGAACTGGAAGACCGCCACCGCCTGCTGCCCGGCCTCGGCATCCTGCCGCTCGGGGAGATCGTCGCCGGGCTCAAACGAATCAATTACGACCGCGTCACGAGCGTGGAGATTTTCAGGCCCGAATACTGGGAGCGCGACCCCGCGGAACTGGCACACGAGGCGCGCGAGGCGACCCGAAAAGTTTTGGCACAGGCGGGAATCCGAGTGTAAAAGTCAGACGAAACCGCAGAGGGCGGGGAGGCACGGAGGAACCCGTCTCAAGTCTGAAATTTCAAATTCGATATTTCAAATGTTCTTATGGATAGAATCAGAATCGGCATCATCGGCGCGGGCTACATCGGAACCGTCCACGCGCAGGTGCTCGGGCGCGACGAGCGCGTGGAGTTGGCGGCCGTTTACGACGTGGTCTGGGAGCGGGCCGAGCGGCTCGCGCGTTCGTCGGGCGCGGCCGCGGCGCGCGGCCCAGAGGAAGTCATAGGGGCGAGCGACGCGGTTTACGTGACCACGCCGAACACGAAGCACACGGAGTTGGCCGTGGCGTGCGCCGAGGCGGGCAAGCACGTCTTCTGCGAGAAGCCGATGGCGACGAACCTGGAGGACGCGGCGCGTGTCCTGGCCGCGGCCGAGCGCAGCAAAGGGGTCTTCCAGGTCGGGCACAACCGGCGGTTCGCGCCCGTTTACAGCGCACTGAAAAAGATGCTCGCGGAAGAATCGGCCCCGCACTCGGCGCACGTCAAGATGAATCGCGGCGAGCTGATGAACCCCGAATGGGTGGGCGACCCCGCGGTGACGGGCGGCTTCCTTTACGAGACGACCATACACATGTTCGACATGATGCGCTTCCTCTTCGGCGAGGTCGCGGAGCTGACGGCCCTCGGCTCCAGCCACGAATACCCTGAGACGGACGACTTCTCTGTCCTCCTGGGCTTCGAGAGCGGGGTGCACGCCACGCTCTGCTCCTCGGCCGACGCCAGTTGGCTCTTCCCCTTCGAGCGCGTCGAAGTCTTCTGCCACCATAAGACCATCTCGACGCGCGAGATGGAGACCCTCGTCTCCAGCGAAGGCATGGAGGGCAAAGAGGTCACGCTCTCCATGCACCAACTCTCGAAGGAAGAAAAGTGGGGCTACCTGCAAGAAGACCGCGCTTTCGTCGACTCCGTCCTGGCACAGAAGCCTCCCCCCGTGACCGCCCTCGACGGCTACAAATCCGTCCAACTCGTAGACGCCTGCTACCGCGCCGTCCGCACGGGGGAGAAAAAAGTACTGAGTGCTGAGGACTGAGTTAGAAACTGCCGTCTTTCACTCAGCACTCAGCACTCATCACTCATCACTCTTTAATTTACTTATGATTCAATACGACGCACACAAATGGACGCATCACCTGCTTGACATCAAGGGGTCCGTGGTTCGCCAGATTTTCTGGCGGGTCATGCTCTTTGTCGTCTGGTCAGGAGTGGTCGTGGCCTTCCACATCTACGTGCGACCGGTCGGGGTGCCCTCGACGGTCCACACCCTGATCGGCGTGGCGCTCGGCCTGCTCCTGGTCTTCCGCACCAACGCGTCTTACGAGCGGTTCTGGGAGGGGCGGAAGCTCTGGGGCGGCATCGTCAACGAGTCGCGCAACGTCGCGCGCGAGGCGGCCGTCTTCCTGCGCGAGCGGCCCGACATGCTCCGCCCGATCGTTTTCTGGACGGCCGCCTTCCCCTACTCCGCCATGAACTCGCTGCGCGGCGGGCGCGGGCTTGGCCCGCTAGCCGAGCGGCTGCCGAAAGACGAAGTGGCCGACGTGCTCTCCGCGCAGCACGTCCCGTCGGCCGTCGCGCGCCGCATCTCCGGCCACCTCGTCCGCGCCAGGGACGAGGGGCAACTGAGCGATTACATCGCGGTCACGATAGACAGCAACGTCAACCTGCTGATCGACTACATAGGCTCGTGCGAGCGCATCCAGAAGACGCCGCTGCCCTTCGCCTACGTCGTCCACCTGCGGCGCGCGCTCATCCTCTACTGCCTGACGCTGCCCTTCGCGCTGGTCGAGACCTACGGCTGGTCGACCATCGGCGACACGCTCCTGATTGCCTACATTCTTTTCGGCATCGAGGAGATCGGCGTCGAGATCGAGAACCCCTTCGACGAGGACGACAACGACATCCCGCTCGACCAGATTTGTGCCACAATCGAAGGGAACCTGATGGCGGTCCTGGAGGAGACTAACTCGGCCCGCCCGGAGTCCGACTCTTCCTACGCGAAGATGGCGGCGGGTCAGTAGCCGCCGATCACTCTTTCCAGCGGCGTGAGTCCGTCTTCACCGTGAAGTGACGGGGGGCGCGCCGCCGGCGCGGATGTTGACGGCGGCCGCGCGGGCGATTCTCTCGGGCGGCCACGCTTCGAGGCCCAGCCCTAAGAGGCGCTGTGCCTGCGCGTTCGCCTCGGACTGCCAGAGCATCACGCCCGCGATGAACACCGACAGGGACAAGAGTCCGGGCAGGAACGAGGGATTTTCCCAGGGGTGGAGTGACCCCGCGCTGCACTCGGCCATGACGAACTGCACGCCTCCCCACGCCGGCATTCGCGGCTCTGAGTCCTCGCGCCCGTAGGTGTCCAGCGCCACGGCCGCCGCCATCAGCAGGGCGGCGGCCGTAAAGGTGAGGACGATTGTTTTCCTCATCGGCTGTCCTCCGTCTGACGTTTTCACCTTGTCACGGGCTTAGACTCCGCCGGGCGCGAGAATGTTCCGCGCGCCGCGCGCGAATGATATTGAAGTGGGGCGGCGAATGAGATATAACCTCACCCGTTGCGTCCCGACAATTTGCAGAGGCCGGCCGGCGTCTTCCGGCCCGCGCGACCCACCTATGATCGGCTCGAACCTGCTCAACTACCGGATCGTGGAAAAGCTCGGCGTCGGCGGGCAGGGCGAAGTTTACAAGGCCGTTGACGCGAAGCTCGGCCGCACGGTCGTTATCAAAGTCCTGCCGCCCGCGCTCACCGTCAAGGAGGCGAACCTCAAGCGCTTCGAGCGCGAGGCGCGGCTGGCCTCGTCCTTAGACCACCCGAACATCTGCACCATCTTCGACCTGGACGAAGTGAACGGCGTGCACTTCATCGCCATGCAGTACGTCGAGGGGCGCAACGTCCGGCAGCTCGTCAACGGCCGCCCGCTCGAATTGACGAGCGCGCTTCTGATAGCGATTCAGGTGACGGACGCGCTGGCCGCCGCGCACGGGCGCGGCATCATCCACCGCGACATTAAATCCGGCAACGTGATGGTCACGGACTCGGGCCAGGTGAAGGTGCTCGACTTCGGCCTGGCGAAGCTGCTCGACGACGACGCGGCGCAAGCGGGCGGCATTCACCGCACGGAGCTGACCGAAGTCGGCGTGCCCTACGGGACGCCGACGCACGCCGCGCCCGAGCAGGCGCGCGGCGACCGTGTTGACTGGCGCGCGGACATCTTCTCGACGGGAGTTTTGCTCTACGAGATGCTGACGGGGACGTGGCCCTTCCGCGGCAAGACCACGATTGACGTGCGCCATGCCGTCCTGCACGACCAGCCGAGGCCGCTCGCGGAGACGAGGCCGGGCTACGTCCCGCCGCGCCTGCAACAGATCGTTGACCGCGCTCTACAGAAGGAGCCGCGCGACCGCTACCAGAAGATCGCGGAGTTTCGCGACGACCTCAAGGCCGTCCTGAAGGAAGTCTCGGCGGGCGACGAGCAGATGGTCGGAGGCGTGACGCCGGCCGCGCCGCGCCACCTCTCCGGCTCCGGCCCAGTCTCGCGCGCGATGCGCTGGCTGCGCAACGTGACCGGCTCCAACCCGCAGTCGCAAGGCTCGCAGCCGCACACCTCCGCGCCCGCCTCGACGCAGACGCCCTCGCGCGCCTCGCAGGAGATACACCAGACGCCGATGACGAGCATGGGCGAGCGCGAGAAAAAGAGCGTCGCCATCCTCCCCTTCAAAAACCTGAGCAACGACCCGGCGCAGACCTTTTACGAGTTCTCGCTCGCGGACGCAGTGATTACGGAACTGGCCCGGCTGCGCTCGCTCGTGGTCCGGCCCTCGTCGGTCATCTCCAAGTACCAGGGGCAGCCGATTGACCCGCGCGACGCGGGGCGCGAGCTGAACGTCAACGCCGTCCTCGCCGCGGGCTTCCTGCACGCGGGCGACCGCTTCCGCGTCACCGCCCAACTGCTCGACGTGATGAACGGCGACCTCCTGTGGAGCGACCGCATCGACGCCGCCGCGAGCGACATCCTCGCCGTTCAGGACACCATCGCGCAGCGCATCGTGGACGGGCTGCGCTTAGAATTGACGCACGACGAGCAGGCCGGCATCGCGCGGCCCGCCACGCAGAGCGCCGCCGCTTACGAAGAATACCTGCGCGGGCGCGACCTCTTCGCGCGCTTCATCTTCCGCACGGTCGCGCCCGAGGACTGCGACGCGGCGATTGCCCACTTCGAGCGCGCCATCCAGCTCGACCCGAACTTCGCGCTCGCGCACGACGGGCTCGGCGCGGCCCACGTCAACCGCGTCTTCAAAGGCTTCGGCTCGGCCGAGGACTTCGAGTTGGCCGAGCGCGCCTTCGAGCGTGCGTTGAGCATCGACCCGACCATCGCCGAGGCGCGCATGCTGATGGTCTTCGTCTACCTCTGGCGCGGCGAGAAGCAGAAGGCGCGCGCCGAGGTCGCCCGCGCGCGCCGCGACTCGCCGAACGAGGCCGTCGTCTATTTCGTCAAGGGGACGCTTCACCGCCTGGACGGCGAGTACGACCGCGCGCTCCGCAGTTACGACAAGCTCCTGCAACTAGACCCCGCGGCGCGCACGGTCGTGCGCTGCAACCGCGCGCTGATACGCATCTACAAGGGCCGGTTCGACGACGCGCTGGCCGAGTTGGACGAGGCCGCGCGCAGCGAGCCGGAGAACCCGCTCGTCAAGACTTTCCGCGCGCTCGCGCTCTACTACAAGCTGGACGTGGAGGGCGCGGTGCGGCTCATGCGCCAGGTCTTCGAGCACCACCCGAACATGCACGGCGTGCGCCCGTTCATGGCGATCTTCCTGAGCGGGCTCGGGCAGCACGAGGAGGCGCGAGCCCAGTTGACGGAGGACGTGAAGCGGAACGCCAAAGTTGACCCGGACATCGCCTACGGCCTGGCTTCGGCTTACGCGCTGGAGGGGATGCGCGACGAAGCCTTCGAGTGGCTGGAGCGCTCGGTCGCGCTCGGCAACGAGAACCGCCCCTGCTTCGAGCACGACCCGAACTGGAACGCCCTGCGCAAAGACCCGCGCTTCGCCGAGGTCATGTCCAAAGTCGCCGCCCCGCGCCCGCTCTAGAACGCCCTACAGGCTGGATTCGGTCATCCGTCCTTCACCGGATGGGATGAGGCACTCGCGCCCGCAGCAGGTCAAACTTCGCGCGCCGGACACCATCCTTTTGATTAACATCAGCCTATTGTCCTGCCGGATTCTTAATGATAGTATCTGCGCCCGCTCAAGCTGATCCGGCTGAACCGCGGCGGATGCCTCGCAAGTAATAACCATTCAACCCCCAAAGGAGCCCCCCCCATGTTTGACTTTCTGAAGAATCAACTTTACCTGACGGTGCTCATGAGTCTTAGCTCCATCTTCCTGTTTTTTCAGGACGAGGAGACGACTACCGAAGAGATCATTACAAGGGTGGAAGGGCCGGACATGACCATGCTCTGGATCAGTCTGGCCGTCTCTCTCCCGATAATGATTATAGTAATTGCAGGAATGTGGAAGGTCTTCACAAAGGCAGGAAAGCCTGGATGGGCGAGCCTTATCCCGATCTACAATGCCATCGTCCTGCTGGAGATAGCAGGCAAGCCGGTGTGGTGGATAGTCCTGTTACTCATTCCGGGCGTGAACCTCGTTATCCTTTTTATCGTCTCGATTGACGTGGCTAAGAACTTCGGGAAAGGCACCGGGTTCGGCATCGGGCTGGCACTGCTGGGAGTCGTCTTTTACCCGATCCTGGGATTCGGGGATGCCAGGTACATGCCATCGCGCCAGCAGCAGTACGGCGGCCAGTACGCGTAAGGTCGCAGGCAGTATTTAACGGCAGTTGGCGGAGGACGAGTCCGTAGAGGAACATTTCCCTAATCGAGCCGGGGGCGGCGCGCCGTCGTGCTTGCCCCCGGCTCGCATGTTCACCCTGCGGGGATAAAAACTCACAGCCGGACCGGGCCGCCGGCTATTGCGAATTCTTGTTCTTGCTGTCGGGCTGCTTCTTGTCGCCTGTGTTGCCTTCGTTCGCGTTCTTGCTCGCGTCGGCGTTCCCGGAAGACTGCTTGCCACTGTTCTCGGGCTCCGCGCCTGGGCCGCCCGTGGGCGCGATGTTGGAGCTTTCGATTCTCTCGCTGTTGACGGTCGTGTCCACCTCGTCGCGGCCCGCGTTGGCCCCTGCGTCAGAGCCTCCGCCGCAGGCGCTCCAGAAGAGCGCGGCCGCGAGCAGAAGCGGGGCCGTAAAAGTCCGTCGCATTGATTTCCCCTCCCTCGTGTCTTTAAGTCTCGCCTCCCAGCTTACCTCAGTTGCCCGACCCGCCGCACCTTCATTCCTCATCGTCGCCGGGCGCGACGCCGAAGTAGCGCATCCACTCGTCCAACTCCCCCTCGACCGAAGGCCCGCCCTCGCGCACGCCGCCGTCGGCCCTCGCCTCCTCCATCCTCTTTCGGAACTCGCCCGAGCGCACGACCTGCGCGCCGCAGCGCCGCACGTAGTCTCCAAGCGCGCGGTCGGACGTGACGACGACGAGCGTGCGCCGCCCGCGCGTCTCCTCGACCATGCGCTTGATGCGCTCGTCCGCGTTCGACCCGCGCTCGCTGTAGAAGACGCGCACGCCCTTGTAGCTCGACCCGTCCGCGAAGAACTCCTCCGGCGCGCCGTCGAAGACGACCATCACGCTCACGCGCCGCGCCCGCGCGAACTGTGCCAACTCCTCCATCAGCCCGCGCCGCGCCTTCGGCTTGTCCCTGTGCCAGCCGACGCGCTGCGCCATCACGTTGTTGCCGTCAACCAGGTAAGACATGCGGCCTTTTTGAATGGTGATAGAGCTGGAGTTTCAAACTCACCGGGCGCGCTTCGTCCTGGGCGCGTTCTTTATGTAGAAGACCCTGTCGTCGTCGCCCGAGTTCAGCTTCAGAACGACCTTCTGGCCCAGCCTAAGCGTGGTGCCGGGTTCCACTTTCTGATCGGTGACGAACTCGCCGTCCCCGTCGGTCACGGGAACCAGCCCGGCGTCGGTAATCAGTTTTATCGCCACCTGCCTGGGCTTGTCCTTCACGTCTGGCATGCTCACCGGCTCCCGGCCCACTTCCGGGTTGAGCAAGGCGGCCAACTGAAACTGCTCCTGCGCCCTCGTCTTGTCATACAGATTTGCGTAAACGATGCCGAGGCCCGTGTAGGCGGGCTGGTAGGTGGGATCAATTCCGCGCAACTGCTCGAACTGGGCCTGCGCCGTCGCGTAGGTCTCATCCGCCGTGGGGTCTCCCCTCAGCCTCGCGATGTTGGCCTGCGCCAGATTAGTAAAGGCCCGACCCGACAAGGCGTAAAGATTTTTCGGATCGAGGTCGGCGGCGCGCGTGTAGGCTTCCAGGGCCTTTTGGTTCCACTCACTGATTTCTCCGGGCGAAGTCTTGTCCTCGTAGTCCAGGTCGCGCCGCGTCGAATAGAAGTCACCCAGATTCGTCAGGAGCACGGCCCTCTGCTGCGGGCTGATGTCCGGCTGTTGTAGCGCCAGCGCCAATGCCTTCTCGTACTTCTCCTCCGCCGCATTCAGCAACATCATGGCCGCCGTCCTGGCCCGCGGAGAACCGTGGGCCGAGGCTCTAGTTCGCGGGGCCGGCTTGGGATTCAGTATCCTGCGCCCGCGGTCCAGAAGGCGGTTGCCCTGCGCGTTCAGGGCGCGGACGGACGTGTTGTCCCTGGACAGAGCCAGGTTCACTTGAGTCTCTGCACCGTCGAGGTTGCCGGACAGGCGCAGGGCCTCGCTGTAGTTGGCGCGGAACTTAGCCTCGGCCGAGTCTTTAACCTCGTGGGCTCTCCCGTCCGTTTTATCTCCCTCCGATTTCTCATTCTTATAAGCCTGCTCCACCTTTTCGTAAGCCTGCACGGCCCGCACGCTGTTGCCCCAGTCAAGGTAGACATCGCCCAGCGTCTCCAGGCTGCTCAAGTCATCATCGCCGAGGACGGCCTTCATTCGGGCCTCTCTGAAAGCCTCGTTCCGCTCCTCGACGGAATTGAAATTAGGAAGCACGTTCGGGGCCTGGTCCGTGGCCGAGGCGGCGAGGATGAGTTCGCTCGTCTCCTTGACCTCTTTTTCCAGTGCCTCGTCATCCAGCTTTGTAAGCCTCGCCTCCCCGGCTGCGCCCCTCGTCCCGCTCACCTCGAACTTCTTTTCCACCGGCACGGCCTGGCTGCGGATCGTCACCTTGATAGGCACGCGCGCCGTCGTGACCGCGTCCCCGGCCCCTTCGCCGGACTCCGGGCTTAAGCCGCAGCCTCTTTCCTTGTTGCAGTCGAGGCAGGTGACGATCACTTCGCCGGAGTATGCGTCCTTGGCGGGCGCGGCCTCGTCTTTTTTGAGCTTCACGGCCGGCATGACCTCGACGCTCTGACCGGGGCCGAGTGTCGCCGCCTGCGGCGTCAGCTCAAGCCACGGCATCGTCTCGGGCCTGCCGAACTCATAGCTGTGCGGCCTACGGCACTTGTCGTTCGGCTTGACGCTGAAAGTGGTCCTGCCCGGCAGGGACTCGCCGCCGACCGCCACGTCAAAGACGAGCGTGTCCACGACGCCTTCCAGCACGGTCAGGTGCGCCTCGTCGCCCTCGACGGAGATTACGAATTCAGTGCTCCCCGTGCCGCCAGTCACGGGGCCGCCCCCGGAACGGAAATAGCCGCGGACCCTGTTCAGGATGGAACCGAAAATGTTCCAGATGGAGCCGACGCTGACGCGCGTCTTCGGCGAGAGGATGACCTCCGTGAATTGTTCGAGCGGTTTGACGGGGTCCGCGAAGACGATGGTCAACTGCGTCCCCTCGCCCGTCTCCACGTTGTCGCCGACGAACAGATTCTGGTTGAGCTGCGCCGCCTCCTCCGCGCCGCCCGCCGCCCGTATAACTTTGGCCTGCGCGACCTCCGCCCTGATCACCTTTCCCCCGCCGACGACGATATCGCTGATCTGCGCGACGGGCGCGACCTCCTGCGGGGTGGGCGAGGGCGTCGGCCCCGGCCCGGCCTTGTCCGGCAGCGACCGCGACGAACCCGGCGCGGCCCCCGCGCACGCCGCGCACGCCAAAATGAGGATTACCGCGGCGGCCCGCCTGGTAGTGTCGAGCGGCATGATATTTCTCCTTTCGAGTTCAGACCCTGCCCGGCATTTTACGCGCAATCCCCGTGAGCCAGTAACTGATAAAGAGCGCTACGAGGTGAAATGGTAGATCGCTGAAGAGCACGCGCCACTGCTTATAAGCGACAAAGGCGACGACGAAATATAGGACGGCGAGGCCGGGGAGCAGGAACGAGATTTGCGGCCGCTTGTTGAACAAGGGGACATCGAACGGGAGCCTCCAGCGCAGCCAGCTCCTGAAACGAAGTTGCGTCAGCATGCCGAGCGCAATCATCAGCGAGGTGATGAACAGGTTCCACCCGACAGAGACGGGGAAGATGTAAACGCACGTCAGCAGATTGGAGAGGATGTTGGCCTGCAATTCCGCCCCGTACCTTATGCTCTCCCGCGTGTTGTCGTTAGAACCCGTGAGGCAGAAGACATCCTCGCCCTGCCCGCACGGCGCGAGCCTCTGCACGCCGACGACCACGATCCTTCCCGCGTATTCATTCGGGTTCCTCAGCTTCCAGGGGTCGGTGTGCGGCGCGGAAGTGGGGCAAGGGTCCCACGCCGCGCCGGCCTCGGAGGGAGAGTACAGAGCGCTTATGTGCTGCGTCACGTTTGCACTTTCGAGCTGCCCGACGCGGGCCAAATCCAGCTTGAAGTAAGTGGGTAAAGGCTCGGGCCGGATATTGTGACGAAGAGGAATTTGCTTGACGAGCTGCCCGTCGGCGTCTCTCAGATTGAGTTGTTGCGCGTCTTCGTCCAGGCAGGCCCGGACGGGCTGCTTCCAGGCTCCCGTTTTCTGCCTCTCCTCGCCCGAGCAGTAGGCGGAAGCCTGCCGCGGCCCTCCGGCCTTCATCACCGCGAGCAGCGGGAGACTGGGCAGGACGCGCGACTCCATCCCCACGCAGCCCCCGGCCGAGTCCCCCGTCAATTTTTTGCCCAGGTAGGCCGCCCGCGTCAGGTCGGTAAAGTCCCGCTGGTCCAAATTTTTTATGTCCCCCCACGAGCCGTCCAGGGCCTGTTCGATTTCCGCCGGCATCTTAGCCTCAACCTTCCCGCGGTCGTCCGCCTCCACGCCGAAGATGACCTCCGTCTGTCGCGCCCTGGCGTAGGCGATGGCTTCGGCCAGGCACCGGTTGGCACTCGCCTCTTTCGCGGAGACGTTATCCGCCTTCAGAAAATAGATGTCGAACGCCACGACCTTCGCCTTAGCGTCCGCCAAATCCCGGATCAGCTTCGCGTAGTTCATGCGCCACTTCGCCGGGTTGTTCGCCCTGTCGCGAGGGTCGAAGGTGCCTAGCACGTCGCCGTTGTCGCCCTCGTCAATCATAATCAGCCGGACGTCGTCGGAGAAAGGTTTTTCGATTCTCGAATCCATAAGGGCGACGAACCTTGTTTCGAAGAAATCGTCAAGGTTCAGGACGCCTTCTAAAATGTTGACCACGAGGATGCTAAGGAGTAGGGAGGCGAGCACGACCGAAGTGAGGATGGCCCGCCGCCGCCACTGCCGGACCTTCTGCTTGGCGAGTTGCGCGCTTTTCGTCTCGTCCTGAATCCGCAGGTCGAGTTGCGCGGCCTCCTCGGGCGTGGACAGCCGCTTCTCCTCCTCGAGGGCCGCGGCGTTGTAGTCGTGTGCCTTCGCCACCTCCACCATCGTGTGCGCCTCTTTGACGGAGGTGGGCGCGGCCTGCGACTCGAAACTGAAGATGACGCCGTTGGGCGAGCGCATGAAGAGCACGGGGATGGCGAAGTCGTTCGTCTCGTCGAAGTCCTGGCAGATGCTGAGCCGCGCCGAGGCGGCGGCGGCGTCCACGCGCCCGCGGTTCGGCCCCCGGCAGAGTTCCGCGTAGAACTCGCGCGCGAACAGCTTGGCGACATCGTCGGGGATGCTGTACTGCATGGCGATGACGGCCGGAACCCCGGTGTTGATGATTTGCGGGGCCATGCCCGCCAGCGGTTTCGTCGCGGAGACCTGCGCGCCCTCGCAGGAGTTGAGGATCACCAGTTTCGTCGTCGGGTGGTTCTGGAAGTAGAGGCCGAACGGCTCGGCCCCGATGGGGTGCGGGCCGCCGTCCTCCGCGGAGTTGAGGATCAAACAGCCCTGGTCGTCTTCGCTGTACTCCCCGTGCCCTATGAAGTGGAAGATGTGAAACTGATTTTCCCTGAGCTTGTCGCGGATGGCCTGCCGCGTCACGTCCTTGTCCAGGATTTGATACTCGACCTGCCCTCCCAGCTCACTGAGCGCGTTGATGACGCCGTGCGTCTCGCCCGCCGTGTCCAGCCCAGACCCTTCGGGGATGACGATGAGGACCCTGATGGGCAGCGCCGTTTTCAAATCCTTGATGGCGGTCCGCAGCTCTATGAAGCGGGTCAAAGGGGTCTTGGTCGAAGTGGCAAGGAAGAAGTCCCCGTCGTGAAGCAGCTCCCAGGGGAGGGCGGCGAGTTCAGGGGGCGCGATTCTCAGGCGGATGCGCAGCCCGGCGTCGTTGTTGCCGCGCACGCGGCCCAACCCCTGTTGATACAGGTCCCTGACCTCGCCTTGAAAAAGCGCCTCGTAAAGCTGCCCCCCGAACTGTTTGGAAAAGGCTCGATCTTTAAGCTCATCCTCCAACTCTGCCAGGACGGCCGCGAACTCCGGCGCTGTCGGGTCGAGATGCAATTCGCCGCGGGCAGTCACGCCCAACCACTCGGCTTTCAAAGGATAGTGGTCCCCGTCTCGCTCATCAATCCAGAGATCGAAGTCGTCGTAGATCATCCCTTTTCACCGTGTCGCGGTGCGGGCCGTGTTGCGAGTTGCCTCGCGCTTGGCCTCTCGGTCGAGAACGATGGAGTCCCGTCAGATGCGTCCCTGGCCGTAGTCACAGTATTCCACAATCGGGCAGCGTTCGCACAGGGGCTCGCGCGGGCGGCAGAGCGCGCGGCCGTGGCGGACGAGGTTGACGTGGAGGGAGTAGAACTTTCCCGCTGGCACAATTCTGTTCATGATTTCGTGGGCGCGGGCGTCCGTGCATTTCTGCGGGATGAGGCCGACGCGGCGGAGGATGCGGAAGATGTGCGTGTCGAGCGGGAAGACCTCCTTGCGGCAGGCGAAGAGCAGCGTGCAGGCGACCGTCTTCGGGCCTATGCCGCGGAACTGCGAGAGGTAGCGCACGGCCTCTTCGTTTGAAAGGTCGTGCAGGAAGTTCAGGTCGAGCGCGCCGCGGCTTTCCTTAATCTGCCCGAGCAGGTCTTTGATGACGGCGGCCTTCTGGTTCGCCAGCCCCCCGGCGCGAATCGTGTCGGCGACGGTGGACGCGCGCGCGCGCAGGACGGCCTCCCAGGTGGGGAAGCGTTTCTTCAAGGCGGCGAAGGTGCGGTCGGAGTTGGTGTCGCTCGTCGCCTGCGAGAGGATGATCTTTATCAGCATGTCGAGCGGGTCCGAGGCGCGCTCGTTTTTCGGCACGCCGTAGGTCCGCTCCAGGTTCTGTATAATGTAGCGGACGGGCTTGTCGCCCGCCTCCCCGTGGGCCGCCTCACGCGGCGAGGACGCGCTCATAAAAATTGATGTACTGCGGGATGACCAAATCCGTGCTGTAGCGCGAGACGGCCGACTCGCGCGCGCGGCGGCCCATCTCGCGCCGCAACTCTTCGTCCATCGCGAGCCGCGCCGCCCGCTCAGACATCTCGTCCACGTCGCCGACCTCGCACAGGAAACCCGTCTCGCCGTCGGTCACGACTTCCGGGAGGCCGCCGACGCGCGAGGCGACGACCGGGACCTCGCAGGCCATCGCTTCGAGCGCGGCCAGCCCGAACGACTCCTGCTCAGAAGGCAGCAGGAGCACGTCCGCCGCCGACAGGTAGTCGGATATCTTCGGCTGCTTGCCGACGAACGAGCACTGCGCGTCGACGCCGAGGCAGCGCGCGCGGTGCTCGGCCAGCGAGCGCTCGCTCCCGTCGCCGACCATCACCAGGCGCGCGCGCGTCTTCTTCAGGACGCGGGCCAGGATTTCCACGCAGTCGACGGGGCGCTTGACCGGGCGAAAATTCGAGACGTGGACGAGCAGCGGCTCGCCGTTCGGGGAAAGCTCTGCGCGGAGTTGCTCGACCGAGTGGCGCTGGTAGTCCGTGGCGCAGATGAAGTTCGGGATGACGGCGATGTTGTCGAACCCGAAAATCTCTGCGGTCGCCCTTTTCAGGTAGTGCGAGATGGCGGTGACGCCGTCCGACTGGACTATGCCGTAGCGCGTGATGGGCAGGTACGAGCGGTCGGCACCGACGAGCGTGATGTCGGTGCCGTGCAGCGTCGTGATGACGGGAAGCCGCCGGCCGGGCTTCAAGGACTCGCGCGCGAGGATGGCGCTGATCGAGTGCGGGATGGCGTAGTGGACGTGCAGCAGGTCGAGGCTCTCCGACTCGGCCACCTTCGCCATCTTCGTCGCCAGCGCGAGCGTGTAAGGCTGATGCTCGAAGAGTGGGTAGGACATCATCTCGACCTCGTGGAAGCGCACGCGCTCGCTCAACTTCGTCAGGCGCGTCGGCAGCGCGGAGGCGATGAAGTGGACCGTGTGGCCGCGCTCGGCCAACTCCTTGCCCAGCTCGGAGCCGACGATGCCGCTGCCGCCGTAAGTCGGATAGACGGTGATTCCGATGTTCATAAAAAAGTAGTCAGTATTCAGTAATCAGTAGTCAGCCATTTGCCCTTTTGCTGACTACTGATTACTGAATACTGACTACTTCGGTTCCAAATAGCAAGAAAGCAGGCGACCCTCGCAATCGCCTGCTTCTTGCCTCAACTTGTCTCACCTGTTTAAAGGGGGGTCAAGCGAGGGTTGAGAGTATATTCCTCCGACCCACTTTTGGCAATACTTATTTTGAGGCCGGGTCCATTTTTTTTGGACGGGACGGGGCCGTCTGAACGCGAAGTTAAATTGCGTGATTTTCCGGCCATTTTTAGCACTTTTCGGACCCCGGGCCGGGGGCGCGGGGCGGCCCCGCCGGGCGCTTCGGCGGCTGCCTCTTTCTTGTGAAACGAAGTATAATCGGGGCGCATCAAATTCTGTAGAAATTATTGTACGAACACTAGGCGAACACGCCGGAGACGAGACATGCCCAAGATTAGCGACATTCAGGAGACGCCGAACCCCAACGCCGTCAAATTTATTCTCAAAGAGCCCGTGACGAACGGCGTCGCGCGCCAGTTCGATTCCCCGGACAAGGTCGGCGAAGACCCCCTCGCCCGCGCGCTCTTCGACACGGGGCACGTCGTCTCGGTCTTCTACATGGACCGCATGGTGACGGTCGAGAAGGACGAGGAGGGCGACTGGGACGAGCTGCTGCCGCAACTGGCTGTGCCAATTCGCGCGGCGGAGGCGACAAACGCCGCGGGCGCGTCCCCCGAGCAGCCGTCAATCGGCGGGGCGCTCGGGGCCGTGATGAGCGACGACCCGCGCCTCATCAGGATCAACGAGATTCTGGACGAGAAGGTCCGCCCGGCCCTGATGATGGACGGCGGCTACCTGGAAGTGCTCGGCATCAAGGACAACACGCTCAACATACGCTACCAGGGGGCCTGCGGCAGTTGCCCCAGCTCGCTCACCGGCACGCTCATGGCAATCGAAGGCATGATCCGCCAGGAAGTCGACCCCGACCTCGAAGTCGTCGCAGTCTAATAAAACAGTGACGAGTGACAATTGACGAGCGACGAGTTAAGAACTCTTTCTTTAACTCGTCGCTCGTCACTGTTTTTGGAACCCCGCGCCCGCCCGAGCGTGTGAACGCTCTGAAAAACTGTCGGTAGAGTACCGCCTTCTTCGTCCATGAAAGCTTATGACTGAAAAACCCGGGTCACGAGTCTGCGCCGCGCTCGCCGTCTTGCTCCTGAGCGTCGGCGCGCTGGCACAATCCGGGCCGCGGCTCAGGGCCGAGGACCGCGTCCGGCTGGCGGAGGCTTTCCGCATGGGCGACGAGTTGGGCGAGCGCGTCTGGAAGGGTTGGGGCGGGGCCCCGTTCGCCGTCCTCCTGGTGACGCCCGAGCACGAGTTCCTGCTGCGCCACCCGCGGCCGTCCGATGATTTCGTGCGGCTGGGCTACGACGAACTCCTCAAGTCAGAGGTCTACTTCCGCGAGCGCGTCTTCGCCCCCAACCTGCTCGCCACCTTCCCGGCGGTCGGCGGCGTCTCCACCGTCGTCATCGGCCAGCCGGAGAACACCGCGGCCAGGACCAGCACGCGCTGGGTCGTCACACTCCTGCACGAGCACTTTCACCAGATGCAGGACTCGCAGCCGCGCTTTTACGAGGAGGTCAACCGACTCAACCTGGCCCGCGGCGACCAGACGGGGATGTGGATGCTGAACTTCGCCTTCCCTTACGAGCGCGCGGAAGTGGCACAGCAGTTTTCCGCCGCGTCGCGCGCGCTCTCGTCCGCGCTCGGCGCTCGCGGCCGCAAAGATTTCCGCCGCCGGCTCGCGGCCTACCTGTCCGAGCGCAAGCGCCTGCGCGACCTGCTCGCGGCGGACGATTACAAGTACTTCTCTTTCCAACTCTGGAAAGAGGGCATCGCGAGGTACACTGAGTACCGCGTAGCTTCGGAGGCCGCCGCGCGCTACAAGCCTTCGAAAGAGTTCGCGGCGCTCAAGGACTTCACGCCGTTCGCCGAGGACGCCGCGCGCAGCCTGTCGATCGTGATGAGCGACCTCGAAAAGATGTCGCTCGCCGAACGCGGGCGGACGGCCTTTTACCCTTTCGGCGCGGGCGAAGCTCTGCTGCTCGACCGCGCGCGGCCACGCTGGCAGGAGAAGTATTTCGTCGAAAAGTTTTCCCTGGAGCCCCTCTTCGCGCCGTGAATCGCGGGAACCGCCCCGGACGCGCGCGCGTAGGTTTGATTGGTCGAAGGGCGGCCGATTTTCTGGCCCACGTTCTCGCCCGGAATTTTGGAGGCACAAAAATATGTCTCGACTGATACGCGCCCGCGTCGCGCTTTGCTTGATCGCGCTCGCCGCGCCCGCGATTGTCCGCGCGCAGGCCCCCCAGGGCAAAGAGGCCGCGCCCGCGAAGGCCACGAAGAAGGCCGCGGCCAAGCGCGCCGGGGCGAGTAACCCCCTGGCCGAGCAGCGCCGCACGACCGCCATCACTTTAATCAGCAGCCTGGCCGACGAGGCGAGGGGCTATCAAGACCAGACCTTGCGCGCGCGCGTCCTGGCGCGCGCCGCGGACGCCGTCTGGGAGACTGACGCGGAGCGCGCGCGCAACTACTTTCAGCGCGCGTGGGAGTCGGCCGAGTCGGCCGACGCGGAGTCTCAGCGCCGCATGGAAGAGGACATACGCCGCCAGCAGCGCGAGTCGGGCGGGGCGGCATACATCTCGCCCCCGAGTCTGCGCAACGAAGTGCTGCGGCTCGCCGCGCGCCGCGACCGCGCGCTCGGCGAAGGCTTCCTGAAGAGGATCGAAGACGCCAGGGAGCGCGCGCCCGAAATCGCCCCGCCCGGCACCACTCCCTGGATGTCCACGCCGACGGACTCGCAGCGCCTCCGCCTCGCCATGCAGCTCCTGCAAGACGACGACGTGGAGCGCGCGCTACAGTACGCCGACCGCGTGCTCATTACTGGCACAGTCACCAGGGACTCGATTGACTTTCTCTCGGCGCTGCGCGAGAAGGACGCGAAGGCCGCCGACCAGCGTTACGTGTCGATGCTGCACTTCGCGGCGGCCGACGGCAACTCGGACGCCAACACGGTCTCGGGCCTCGCGTCCTACGCCTTCACGCCGTTCCTTTACATCGTCTTCGAGCCGGGCGGCGGCGCGTCGCACATGCAGCGGCGCGCGCTCACGCCAGCGCCCGCGCTCCCGCGCGAAGTCCGCGCGGAGTTCTTCCGCACGGCCGCGCAGATACTGCTCCGCCCGCTGCCGCCGCCCGGCCAGGACCGAACGAGCGCGGGGCGCACGGGCAAGTACCTGGTCATCAAGCGCCTGCTCCCGCTCTTCGACCAGCACGCGCCCGAGCTGGCCGCGGAGATGCGCGCGCACATGGCGGCGCTCACGCCCGACGTGAACGAACAGGCGCGCACGGGCGAGAACCGCGCCGTCAATGTTGGCATCGTCCCCGAAGACGAGTCGCGCGACCCCATGAGAGAGTTGGAGGAGCGCCTCAAGGGCGCGGCAGACCAGGGCGGGCGCGACGCCATTTACGCGGACGTCGCCGTGGGCCTCGCGGGCTCCGGCGACCCGCGCGCGGCAGACCTGGTTGACAAGATCGAAGACTCTGAGCTGCGCAAGCAGGCGCGCGCCTACGTCGACTTCCAGTACATGAACAACGCGCTCCAGAAGAAGGACGCGGAGGGTGCGCTGCGCTTCGCGCGCTCGGGCGAGTTGACGCACATACAGCGCGTCTGGGGTTTGACGCAGGCGGCGCGACTCCTGTTGAAGACCGACCGCGCGCGCTCTCTCGAACTGCTCGAAGAGGCCGCGACCGAAGCGCGCCGGATAGGCGGCGGCGAGGCGGACAGGCCGCGCGCGCTCGTCGCCGTGACGAAAGGTTTTCTGGAGGCGGATCGTGCGCGGGCCTGGGAGCTGGTCTCGGACGTAGTCCGCGCAGGCAACTCGGCCGAAGGGTTCACGGGCGATGACGCGCGCCTCTCCGTCACGCTCCGCTACCGCAACGGCGTCATGATGAACAGCGTGAACGCGACCGACTTTGACTTGCCGGGGCTCTTCCGCGGCCTGGCCCGCGACGACCTCTACCGCGCCATAGAGTCCGCCAAGTCTTTCACCGCCGAGGCCCCGCGCGCCAACGCGCACCTAGCCATCGCCCGCGCCGTGCTCGAAGAAAGGCCGAAGCCGGAAGGCGGGAAGCAGAAGGCGGCGAGCAGCAAGCAGTAGGCAGTAAAAAGAGGGAGGCGTCACAGACGAGAACGTTCTTGCCGCCTCCCGCCTCCCGTTCGCTGCTTTCCTCCCAATAAAAACGCTTTACGCTCGGCTGGGCCACGGTGTAAGTTATGCCTCACCTCGTTCTCCCCGAAAGAGACCATGTCCGAGCAGACGCACGCCACGACAATCGAGACACCCACGGGACGCTTCGCCGTCTTCCTCTCTCACAACAGCCGTGAGAAGCCTACGGTCGAGCGCATCGCGGAGAAGCTGAAGCGCGCGGAGTTGGAGCCGTGGCTGGACAAGTGGTGCCTGACGCAGGGGGGCGACTGGCAGAACGAATTGGCACAGGGCCTGCGCGTCTCAAGCGCCTGCGCCGTCTTCGTCGGCCCGCACGGCATAGGCAGTTGGGAAGACCTTGAGTACAAGCTCGCCGTCGACCGCATGGCGAAGGACCGCGGCTTCCGCGTCTTCCTGGTGCTGCTGCCCGGGCTGCCCGAGCCCTTCGACACGAGTCAACTCCCGCCTTTCCTGAGCACGCGCACCTGGGTTGACCTGAGGAAAGGCATCGAAGACGCGCGCAGCTTTCAGTCGCTCATCAACGCCATCAAGGGGCTGCCGCTCGGGCCGGAGCGCCCGATTGAGCCGCGCGACGACGCGTGCCCGTACCGCGGGCTGCAAGCCTTCGACGAGGAGCACGCCGAACTCTTCTTCGGCCGCGAGGGCGACATACAGCGCCTCGTCGAGAAGCTGAAGACGACGCGCTTCCTGGCCGTCCTCGGCGCTTCGGGCAGCGGCAAGTCTTCGCTCGTGCGCGCCGGCGTCGTGCCGCGCGTGAAAAGGGGCGCGCTCCCCGAGAGCGACACGTGGGCGGTTCGCGTCTTCACGCCCGGCGCTCACCCGCTCGCGAACCTCGCCGCCAACCTCCTGCGCCTGCACCCCGAGGGGTCCATGAACCGCACGCTCGACGAGATGAGCGCGGACGAGCGCACGCTCCACCTGGCCGTCCAGCTCGCCATGGCCGAGCGCCCCGCGTCTGAGCACGTCGTCTGGGTCGTGGACCAGTTCGAGGAGATTTTCACGCTCTGCACCGACGAAAAGGAGCGCGCGCAGTTTCTCGCCAACCTGCTCTACGCGGCCTTCATCCCCGGCGGCCGCAACGCCGTCGTGCTCACCCTGCGCGCCGACTTCTATCAGAAGTGCGCCGCCTACCCGGAACTCTCGGAGCGCATCGCGGCGAACCAGTTCCTCGTCAGCCCGATGGACGAGGAGAACTTGAAGCAGGCCATCGAGGAGCCCGCGTGGCACGTCGGACTCGAATTCGAGCATGGACTTGTCGAGACGATTCTCAACGACATACAGAGCCAGCCGGGCGCGCTGCCGCTCCTCGAACACGCGCTCCTGGAGTTGTGGGAGCGCAGGCGCGGGAATCTGCTGACGCTCGAAGCCTACCGCGAGAGCGGCGGCGTCCAGGGCGCGATTGCCAAGCGCGCCGACGCCATCTACGACTCGTTCACCCCCGAGCAGCAACAGATCGTGCGCCGCATCATGCTGCGGCTGACGCAGCCCGGCGAAGGGACCGAGGACACGCGCCGCCGCGCTTCGATGGACGAACTCGTCACGCGCATGGGCGAGGATAAGGCCGTCGAGGACGTGACGCAGACGATGACGACCGCGCGCCTGCTGACCACGGACACGGACGAGCAGCCCGGCAAGCAGGTCGTCGACGTTTCGCACGAGGCGCTGATTCGCGGCTGGCCCAGATTGCGGAAGTGGATCGAGGAAGACCGCGCGGGCCTGCGCATCCTGCGCCGCCTGACCGAAGTCGCGCGCGAGTGGCAGCCGACGAAGGACGAAAGCCTTCTGTATCGCGGCGCGCGCCTGGCACAAGCCTGCGAGTGGCGCGAGCGCAACGAGGCGGCTTTGAACGAGCTTGAGCGTGAGTTTCTTGACGCGAGCCTGGCGGCGCGGCGGGCCGTCGAGCGGCGGAAGAGGCACGCCTTCATCGCCCTGGCCGCCGGCCTCGTCGTCGCGGTGGCTCTCGCCGTGCTCGCGGTCATCCAATGGAGGCGGGCCGACGCGCAGGCGCAGTTGGCTTTGTCCAGACAACTGGCGGCCGAATCCTACGCGCAGATGGAGAACCGGCCCGATCTCGGCCTGCTGCTCGGCGTCGAGGCCAACCGCGTCGAAGAAACTTTCAGTGCCCGCAGAACCCTGCTCCTGGACATGCTCTACCGCGAGCACCTCTCGATCTACCTTCACGGGCCCGCGGACAGAGTTAATAAAGTTGTCTTCAGCCCCGACGGAAAGCTTCTGGCCGGGGCGAGCGGCGGAGCGAGTGGCAGGGACAACTCAGTCTGGCTCTGGGACGCCGCTTCCGGCCAGCCCGTCGGGGCACCCCTCGCCGCCCACAAGAGTCAAGTCAACTGCGTGGCCTTCAGCCCGGACGGAAAACTTCTGGCCTCCGGCGACAGCGCCGGCGGCATCATTGTGTGGGACGTTGCCACCCGACAGCCCCTCGGAAGTCCTCTGACAGGGCATCTGGATGCCGTCCACAGTCTGGCCTTCAGCGCCGACAGTAAAACTCTGGCGTCGGGCGGCTTTAACAACGACATGAAGGCGGGGGAAATTTATCTGTGGGACGTTGTCGCCCGACAGCGTATCGCCGAGCCGCTCAGAGGCCACACGGGCATCGTCAGGGGCCTGGCCTTTAGCCCCGACGGCCGGACGCTGGCCTCCGGCAACGGCAGGCCGGCGCAGGACGGCGGCACAGTCATTTTCTGGGATGTCGCCGCGCGCCGCCCACTCGGTCAGCCGCTCGCCGGACACAAGGACAGCATCTCCTGCCTGGCCTTCAGCCCGGACGGGACGGTCTTAGCTTCGGGCAGCGCGGACAAGACCGTCAGGCTGTGGGACGTGGCCGCGCGCGGGCCTCTCGACGGTTTCGAGATGCTCTACGCGTTCACCACTGCCCCTCACAAGAACGGAATTTTAGACGTGCAGTTCACGCGCGACGGCAAGACACTCATCTCAGTTGACGCAGGCTCGCCTGATGTTGGCAGTCACGTCCTGGTGCGGGCGGTCGAGTTTTCCCCCGCCGGGAGCAACAAACTGGCACTCGTCAAGAGCGCCCAGGAGAAGGCAATCACCACCTACTTCCACCAGGTGCAGAGCGTCAGCATCAACCCGGAGACGTTTAAGTGGGCCGCGTCGGGCGGTTGCTGGAGGGTGGTGGCGAACAACGACTGCCTGGAGGGCGAAGCAGCCATCTGGGACATCAAAGCGCCGCTGCCCATCGCCCATCGCTTGCGGGAAAGCCCTGCCCAAAAAGTGAACCGGATCGCTTTCAGCCCCGACGGCAAGCTGATGGCTACGGGCGGCTGCGGCGAGTTGGCGAACGGAGCGCCGCTTGAGGGGTGCCGCCGTGGCGAAGTCGAATTATGGGACACGGCCAGCTTCAAAATTGTCGGGCGGCTGCCGGACACGCCCCACGAAATTACCAGCCTGGCTTACAGCCCCGATGGGAAGACTCTGGCCGCGGGCAGTTGCGCGAAGATTGAAAAATCGGATACGGGGAAGGCGTGCAGGCAGGACGAGATACGCCTGTGGAATCTGGACACGGGCCAACTCGTCTCACAACCGCTCACGGCGCATGGCGCTTTCATTAAAATGTTAGCCTTCAGCCCTGACGGACGAATCCTCGCGTCAGCCGGCGGCGACTCGATCATCCTGTGGGACTCCGGCACACGCCAGGTGCTCGGCAAACTCACGCTCGGCCATCAATTCGAAGCGGCGAGCCAGTCTATCGTGGGCGTCCACACTATGGCCTTCAGCCCGGACGGTAAAACGCTGGTCTCGGGCGGCTGTGGGAAACTGGAGCGCAGGGCCGGCCAGCCAAACAATTCCTGCGGCATAGGCGAGCTGCGTTTCTGGGACGTGGCGACGCGGCAGATGATCGGAGCCCCCCTCGCTGCTCACACGGACCAAACCATCAGCCTGGCTTTCAGTCCTGACGGCAAGACGCTGGCCTCGGCTTCGGGCGAGTACGACGATGCGATTAAACTGTGGGACGTGGCGACGCGGCAGGCGACCGGGCGGCCTTTAACGGGCTATGACACCGACATGGTGAAGATGACCTTCAGCCCCGACGGCAAGACGCTGATTACCGCCGCGACGATGCAGGGGGAGAATAAGACCTACAACATTTTCCTCTGGGACTTGGACAAGCGCCAGATCATCGGACAGCCCATCACCGCTCACACCTTTCATCTTGACGACATAGCCCTCAGCCCGGACGGGCGGGTGCTGGCGTCTGCCGGCTCGGACTTTCTGGGCGGCCAGAGGGATGCGGGCGGCGGGACGCGAGCCCTGAAGCTTTGGGACATGAAGCTGGAATCGTGGATTGAGAAAGCCTGCCGCGTCGCCAACCGCAACATAAGGCGCGCCGAGTGGGAACTCTACTTCCCGGGTCAGAAGTACCGGATAACCTGCCCGAACCTGCCGGAGCCGAAGGAGTGAGCGTCGGCCTTACGATTCCGGTTTGAAGTTTTTCCTGATAGAGTCTGCAAATCTCTGAAACGCCCGCGCGCTTACCCGCGTAATGTAAATCGAAGGAGTCATCCGAATATGTCACATCGCCCTCGCATCATCATTCTCCTCGTCGCGCTGCTCACGTTCGGCGCGGCCGCCAACTCGCAGACGCCGCCCGCGAAGACCGCGCCGCAGAAACAGACGAAGACGGACAAGACGGCGCGGCCCGCGGCGCGCGACCGCGCGGAGGAGGCGGCGGCCGACGAGCGGCGGAACTCGGTCGTCATGCTGGCCGCGTCGCTCGCGGACGAGGCGCGCTCGTTCCGCGACGAGCAGTTGCGCGCGCGCGTGCAGATGCGCGCGGCAGACGCCCTGTGGGAGACGGACCAGGAGCGTGCGCGCGCGCTCTTTCAAAGGGCGTGGGAGGCGGCCGACTCCGCCGAGCGCGAGGCCCTGCGCCGCCTTGAGGAAGGGGGCCGCGACCTGCGCGAGTCGAACGCGGAGATGCCGGAGTTGCGCTCGGAAGTCCTGCGCCTGGCGTCGAGGCGCGACCGCGCGCTCGGCGAAGAGTTTCTCGCCAAGATGACCGAGGCGAACGAGCGCGAGAGTCAGAACCTGACGATCAATATGGACAATTCCGGGCCGCGCCCGACGCCCGACCCGGAGAACCCGCCGGCCGACATCAAGCACAGGCTGCTGCTCGCGCGCGGGTTCCTCGAAGAGGGCAACGTCGAGCGCGCCTTGCAGTTCGCGGACAAGGCGCTCGACCGCGTCACCGTGCGCGGCATCAACTTCCTCTCGCGGCTGCGCGAGAAGGGCCAGGGTGCCGCGGCCGACAAGCGTTTCGCCGCTCTCTTCCAGCGCGCCGCCGCGGACCCCTCGTCGGATGCGACGACCGTCTCCGTGCTCTCTTCTTACGCCTTCACTCCTTTTCTGACCATCATCATCCGCGGCAACGGCGAGAACCACTCGATGATGGAGAGCGAGAACATCGTCGCGCCGAACATGCCGCCGCAGTTGCGCGCGGCCTTCCTGCGCTCGGCCGCGCAGATACTGCTTCGCCCGGTCGCGCCCGCGGGACAGGACCGCACGCTCGCGGGCCGCCCCGGCCTCTACTTCGTCATCGCGCGCCTGCTCCCGCTCTACGACCGCTACGCCCCTAACCTCTCGGCCGAGCTGCGCGCGCAGGCGAACGCGCTCGCGCCCGACGCGCCCGAGCACCTTCGCACCGGGCAGAACCCGGAGCTGACGCGCGGGCTCGTCCCCGAAGAGGAGATGCCCAACGAAGGGCAGGCGGCGCTTGAGCGTGCGGACCGCGCCGCCGACCCCGCCGAGCGCGACTTCGCCTACGCCAGGGCCGCGCTCGACGTCGCGCACAAAGGCGACCTGTCGGCGCGCGACCTGCTGGACAAGATCGAGAACACCGAGACGCGCAAGGGCGCGCGCGCCTACGTTGACTTCACGCTGGTCAACCAGATGATGAGGAAGAACGATTTGCAGGAGGCGCTCAGGCTGGCCCGCGCCGGCGAGTTGAGTCACATCCAGAGGGCCTGGGCGCTGACGGAGATCGCCGGCGCGATGAAGAAGACCGACGCGAAGAACGCGGCGGAGGTCCTGGACGAGGCGGCGGCCGAGGCGCGGCGCATAGGCGGCGGCGACCCCGACCGCGCACGCGCTCTCTTCGGCGTCGCCACGCACATGTACGAAATAGACCGCAACCGCGCGTGGGAAATCGCTGGCGAGGCGGTCAAGGCCGGCAACTCCGCCGAGGGCTTCACGGGCGGCGATGCGCAGGTGGTCTCGCGGTTCAAGATGCAGAACGGCTCGATGACGATGAACCTCGGCGTGGACAGCTTCGACGTTCACGGCATCTTCGCGCGGCTGGCCGCCGACGACCTCATCCGCGCAGTCGAGCTGGCGAAGAGTTTCACGGGCGAGGCCCCGCGCGCCACCGCCACCCTCGCCATCGTCCGCTCCGTCCTCGACGTAAAAAGAAAGCCGCCCGCGAACGAAAAGCAGGCGACGAAGTAATAAAAGCAGAAGACAGGAGTCAGGATGGATAAGGCGGTGACCGCTTTTATTCTGACTCCTGACTTCTGTCTGCTGACTCCTGCTCTATCAACCTTTGAAAGCGCGCGGCGTCCTCGCGCATCCGCACGTTGTTGAAGAGGACGTAGGAAGTCCCCTTCTTCGGCAGCATCGTGTAGAGCTCTTCCAGCTCCTCGTCTTCGTAGACGTAGCGGAACCCGCGGCGTCCGTGCAGCCGGAAGTAGCAGCGCTCGGGCGTCACCGTCCGCGCGCTGAAGGGGTCGACGACGTGCGTCAGGTCCAGCTCCCGGCAAAGCTCGCGCACGAGCGCGTCCTCCCAGCCCCCGCGCGGCTCCCACAAAAATTGCATCCCGCGCGGCCGCTCCGTCGTCTCGAAAAACTCGCGCATGTTCGCGACGTTCTCCTTCGTCGGGCGGAAGCTCGCCGGGCACTGGAAGAGGACGCGGCGCGCTTTGAGGGCGCGGGCGCAGGCCAGCGTCACGTCCCGAGCCTCGCGCACCATCGGCGTCGGGCGGAACGAGCCGCACTGCTCGCGCTCTTCTTCGGACAGCTCGCGCTTGAGCCTCCTGTAAGTAGGGCTGCGCGCCTCGTGCGTAATCAGCATCCAGGCTTTGAGCGTGAACTCGAAATCCTTCGGGGCCTCCGCGCGCCAGCGTTCGAGCGTGGCGACCTGCGGCGGCTGGTAGAAAGTCTGCTGCACCTCCACCACCGGGAAGCGCTCCGTGTACTCGCGCCTCGCCATCCGAAACCCGCAGCAGCCCGTCTTGACTCGAACGCTTCGGCCCATAACGGATTCAGGAGTAGATGTTCATCGGGCGGGTGAGGAGTTCGACCGGGTCCGCGACGTTCAGCGCCTCGCGGACGTAGAAGGCTTCGCCCGCCGCGACGCCTATGAGCGAGCCGAAGTAGCGCATGCGCCACTCGATCTGCTGGAGGAAATTCTTGTCGCTGATGCGCGTCTGGGGCTCCTGGGAGTCGGGGCTGTAGAACTGCGAGGCGTGCGCGCGGATGGCGCGCATCTTCTCCTCCACGAAGTCGGAAACGTCCACGATGAAAGAGGGCACGACGAGGCGCGAGTAGACCGTGTGCGCGAGCGCGGGCATGCGGACGGCGTCCTGGCCCGTCTCCTCGTCGTAGCGGCGCATGCTGGCGAGGCGCGCGCCTTCGCGCACGATGCGCGCGGTCGCGGCGTGGTCCGGGTGCGGGTCGTCCCAGTGGAAGGTGAAGAGGACTTTCGGCCTGTACGCGCGTATGACGCGGACCATGGCGGTGCGCGCGTCCTCTGTGACGTGGACGTGGCCGTCGGGCTGTTCGAGGTTGAGCCGCGCGTCTAATCCCAGGATGCGGGCCGCCTCGCGCGCCTCCTCCGCGCGGCCCTCGGGCGTGCCGCGCGTCCCCATCTCGCCGCGCGTCATGTCCAGCACGCCCGTGCGGTAACCCAGGCTCTTCATCTTGAGCAGCGTCCCCGCGACGCTCAGTTCCGCGTCGTCCGGGTGCGCGAAGACGGCCAGCGCGTCTAATTCCACGTTTGAATTGCCCATCGCCCCTCGATAAACATAGCCGCGCGGCCGCACGGGAGAACCAATGTCAATTTACAGATTCGAGATTTCAAATCTCAAATCTCTATTCGTCCCCGTCACGGCTCGCGTTTCTTCACTACCTGAGATTTAGCGTAACAGACGCGCGCCGGTCAAGCGAGCGTTTGACGCACAGGGTTCCCATTCTGTAGCCTTCCGCTCACCCCGAGAGAAAAGCAGCCCCCGAACGAAGACGGCTTTTGTGCTGACTACTGATTACTGACTACTCTTCCCGCCATGAATCTCGTCGTCTTAGGCTCGGGCACGTCCGTCCCGCACCCTCAGCGGGCTTCGTCTGCCCACTGGCTCGAAACGCGGCGCGGGTCCGTGCTCCTGGACGCGAGCGCGGCCGCCGTCCACCGCATGGCTCAGGAGAATTTGGACTGGGTCAACCTCGACGCCGTCTGGATTAGCCACTTTCATCTGGATCACGTTGGCGGCCTGGCCCCGCTCCTCTTCGGCACGAAACATGCCCCGCAGACGAAGGGGCGGCGCAAGCCCCTGCTGATTTACGGCGGGCGCGGGCTCAAAAAACTGGTCCGCGCGTTCGACGAGGCGAACGCTTACGGGCTGTTGAAACAGCCTTTCCCCGTCGAAATCCGCGAGGTCGCGCCGCGCTCGGAGTTCGAGCTGCTGCCGGGCCTGAGGGCCAAAACTTTCTCGACGCCGCACACGCGCGAGAGCCTGGCGCTCCACCTGACGGACGAAGACGGCACCTCGCTCGTCTACACCTCGGACACGGGCCACGCCGCCGCGCTGGCACAATTCGCCGAGGGCGTCGACCTCTTCCTGATGGAGTGCTCGTTCCGTAAGAACAAGCCCATCGAGACGCACCTCGAATTGGAGGACGCCATGCGGCTCGCGCGCCGCGCCGCGCCGCGCAGGGTGCTGCTCGCGCACCTCTACCCGGAGTGGGACGGGTTTGACATCGCGGCCGAGGCGAAAAAATTCTGGCCCGGCGAGACCATAGGCGCGACCGACGGGCTGCGGCTGCGCATCTCTCGGGACGAAGGCAAACCGTGACGCGGCCGCGCGTCAAAATGCGCGGAGGTGTTCGAAGATGAAAAGAAGGCTCTTGATAATTTTCCTACTCGTCGCCGCGCTCGCAAACGTGACGCCCGCCGCCGCCGGCAGCGCCGCGGGCGACACCGCGGACGAACAGTTGACGGCGGAGGAGGAGCGCGAGACGAATGAACTGGCGCGCCGCTTCATCCGCCGCATGGGAGAGACTAATGACGTCGCGCCCGTCGCCGACGAGTTGTTCGCCGCAGACTTCCTAGACCGCCACCTGGGGGCGGCGGACGACGAGCCCCTCATCTTCATCAGTCGCAGCCTCGCCCGCCGCCTGGCGCGCGACGAGGTGCGGCGCTACTACGTGGCCGGCATCAACTTTTGGTACCTGAATGCCCTTTACGTCTACGGCAGGTTCCCCATCGCAGACCTGCCGGAAACGGGCCGCCTGTACTCGCCCGCGCTCGCGCGCCTCGTCGCCCGGCTTGACGGCGTTTTTAAAAAACTGGAGCAGGACGACGAGGGAAGGCCCGACGCAGAGGCCCGAACCGCCGCGCTGCTGCGCGAGAGCCTGGGCGCGCTGGAGAAGGCGAACGCGCTGCTGCGCGCCGAAGTGGAGGGGCGCAAGCTGGCTCGGTCGGCCCTCTACCAAAAGGCCGTGGCCGATTGGGACGAGCAGTTCCGCCACTTCAAGCCGTGGGCGGGCGAGTGCGACGAAGGCTGCTACGGCTTGCCTGCGGGCGCGCGTTTGATTATTGTGAACGTGCCGTCGTTCCAGCTAAAGTTCGCGCGCGTCGCCGGCGACATGAAAATCGTCTCGGCCATGCCTTACGTCGATTAAGGGAGACACTTACCGATGGGTCGTCCGCCGGGCCACTTCTCACGCGTTCTCAGCACAGCCTTCGTTCTCCTTCTAGCCTTCACGACGTTCGCCGCCCGCGCGACCGACGACGCGGGGCTGCTTGAGACGGGGGCCGCGCCGAAGGCCCACGCGCCGACCCCCGCGCCCGAGACCATCAAGATCGTCTCCTACAACATACGCTGGCGCGGGGGCGACGACCTGCGCAGGCTGATCGAGCTGCTCAAGTCGGACCCGGAGATCGGGCAGGCGGCCGTCATAGGCTTGCAGGAAGTGGACCGCAACAAGAAGCGCACGGGCAACGTCAACACGGCCCGCCTGATGGCCGAAGAGCTGGGCATGTACTACGCGTGGGCCGCGCCGCCCACGCCGCCGGCGAAGAACGGCGAGGCGCGCGAGGAGGAGACGGGCGTCGCCGTCCTGAGCCCCTACCCGCTCGCGGACGTGAAGCGCTTCGTGCTGCCGCACGAGGGGCCGGGCGGGAGACGCCGCGCGGCCGTCGGCGCGACCGTCCAGATCGGCAAGCAGAGCGTGCGCGTCTACTCGCTGCACGCGGAGATACGCACCAGCAACGAGAAGCGGCTGGCACAGTTTCGCGCCGTGCTCGAAGACCTGGACGCGCACCACGCGCAGGTCGAGCGGGCCGTCGTCCTCGGCGACTTCAACACGCTCACGGGCAAGGACGTGGGCGCGACCACGCAACTCTTCGAGGCCGCGAAATTCTCGACCCCCTTCCCGAACGGCCTCTCCACCTGGAAGACCTTCATCATCGAACTCAAACTCGACTGGCTCTGGCTGCGCGGCCTGAGCCCCGTCAAGCACGGCATAGATAAAAAGGTCGGCCTCTCCGACCACTGGCCGCTCTGGGTCGAGGTCAAGCTCTAGTCCGCGCCGACCCGTTGACAGTCTTTTCGCCGCTCGCATATCTTCGTTGCACTGAATTCCGGCAGCCGGGCGTCTCGCCCCGGGCACTTTATTCTAGACGGAGTCATGAGAATCTCGCGGTTCATAGTGGTTGCCTTCGCTTTGCTGGCGGGGGTTGCGGGTTGCGTAACTTGTGGCGACCATCGTGAACCGTCGAAGCATTACATCCCCGCAGGTTACGTCGGCTGGGTGCGTGTCGAATACGGCGTCGCGGGCGCGCCCTCGATACCGTCCGATTGGTTCGGGCCGTGGGAACATTTCACGTACCCGCCCTCGGGACTGCTGCAAACCTCGTCCTACTTGTACCAAGGGGGCGCGACGATGGAATTCTATTACTACTCTGACGACCACCTGACCCCGCTTCCCGAAAACATGAATCACGGCGGGGTGATTAGCTGGTGCGTCAGAAGGCCGGACGGCTCACGCCTGGAAAGAGAGTTCCTGACCTTCTTCATAGGCGCGAAAGAAGTCTACGAAAAACACAAGCACGAGCTTGAGCAACTCAGAAAGGGCGATTGCGAGTACGTGATAAAAAGTCTGGACGACTTGCCGAAAGTCCGTAACATCTCGGCGGACCTGAACGACGCGCTCGCCGGACTTAAAGATTTTGGACGACATTAGCGAGGTCGGACTGTGATGGACTTCCAACTCAACCACGCCAGGGAGATTCTCGGCCGCACCCCCGCCACGTTGAGGACGCTGCTCGCCGGCCTACCCGAAGAGTGGGTCGCTTCCAACGAAGGCCCGGACACCTGGAGCCCCTTCGACATCATGGGCCATCTCATCGCCGCGGAGGAGGACGATTGGATTCCGCGCGCCCGAATCATTCTTGAGCACGGCGAGGGCCGCGCCTTCCACCCCTTCGACCGCTTCGCCATGTTCGAGAAGTCCAGGGGCAAGTCTTTGGGCGATTTGCTGGACGAGTTCGAGCGCCTGCGCGAGGAGAACCTGCGCGCGTTGGGGGGGATGGACTTAACCCCGGAGAAGCTTGGCAAGCGCGGCACGCACCCGGACCTCGGAGTGGTGACGCTCAGTCAACTGCTCTCGACCTGGGTGGTGCACGACCTCGGCCACGTAGCGCAGATCGCCAGGGTGATGTCTAAGCTGTACGGCGAGGCCGTCGGGCCGTGGCGGGCCTACCTGCCCATCCTGACCAGATGAGGAAGAACAGAGGGCAGTAGGCAGCAGGCAGTTAAAAGAAAGACAGGAAGGCAGCCGAGCTAATCGCTCTCGACTGCCTTCCTGTTTTTGTCTTTACTGCCAACTGCCTGCCGCCTGCTGCCCTTCGTTACCTGGCGCTGACGACGACGTTGTTGGCCTGAAGAGAGTTGCCGGTGGCGCGTTGCAGCTCGGCGATGGCCTTGTTGAGGTCGGTCTGCGCGCGCAGCTCGTTGCCGCGGGCGGTCGTCAGGGCGGTCTGGCGTTCGAGCACCAGGAAGAGCGTCGACTGGCCGGCGTCGAAGCGGCGCTGCTCGGAAGCGTACTGCTGCTCGGAGGCCGCGCGCGCGGCGGCCGCCGCGCGCAGGCGCGACTCGGCCGTCCTCACGGCCTGCACGGAGTTGCGCACCTCCACCTGAATCAACTGCTCCAACTGCTCGCGCTGTGTGGCGATGCGCTGCCCCTCGACGAGCGAGCGCCCGAGCTGCCCCTCGGCCGTGCGGTTCCTGAAGGGCAGATTAATCTGCACGCCGACGCGGAAATTGCTGAAGCGGTTCGCGCCCAGGTTCAAGAGCGACTGGCCGAGGCCGCCGACCACCTGGTCGGGAATCGTCACCGGCGGCGGGTCATCCAGCGGCAGCAACCCCTGAAGCACAGACAGCTCGTTGATGCGCTCGCGCAATTGCGCCGACGAGGCCGTGAAAGGGTTGACATCGCCGCTGATGCTCTGCGCGCCCGCGAGGCCCACGATGCCGTAGCTCCCGACGAGGTCTACCTGCGGCTTGGTCTGCTCGCGAAAATACCGCTGGTCTATCTCGTTGATCTCGCGCGCGACCGTCGCCTGCTGCAACTCGGGGCGGTTGGCGAGCGCGGAGTCCATCGCCTCGTTCAGGTTGGCGACCGGGGGCGTCAAGTCGACAGGGTCCACGGGGATGAGCGAGACGTTCCAGAAGGGCGACTGGCGGTTCTCCGCGATCAGGTTCTTCAGGTTGTTCTCGGCGCGCTGCACGTCTTCGAGCGCGCTGTAGACGCTCTGCTCGAAGCCGGAGACCTGCGCCTCGACGGCGACCACGTCAATCGGCGCGAGCGATCCTTCCTCGACCAGACGCTTGTTGTGTTCGAGCTGCGTGCGCGCGTCGCGCACGGCGTCGCGCTGAATCTGTAGGTTGCGCAGCGTGAAGACCAAGTCCCAGTAGGCGCGCTGCACCTGCGTGATCGTCTCTATCGTGCGCTGGCGGAACTGGGCGTCTGTCAGCGAAAGATTCTTCTTGGCAATCCCTATCAGCCGGCGGCTGTTGTCGAAGCGCAGGCCGCGGAAGAGCGGCTGCGTGTAGTTGAACGTGAGCGCCGTCGGGAACTGCGGGTTGAGCGCCACGAACTGGTTGTTGGTCGTCAGCCGTATGGCGGAGAAGTCCACGCGGTAGCCGCCGCCGAACTTCGGCGTCAGGCCCTCTATGCGCGCGGTGCCCGTGTAGTCGCTCTGCGTGACCGCGCCGGTGGAGCTGCCGCTCAGGAAGCTGGCCGAGGGCGTTTCAGACCGCTCGTAGTAGGAGAGCGAGCTGAAGCGCGGGTCGTACGCGCCGCGCGCGCCGAGCAGGTCGAACTCCGCGGCGCGCACGTTCTGGCGCGAGACCTCTATGTCCTTGTTGTTCAAGAGCGCCATCTCCAGCGCCTCGCGCAGCGAGAGCGGGCGCTGGTCGGCCATGTCAACGCCGACGCGGCCTATCTCCGGCAGCGGGCGCGCGGGCGCGCGGTAGTCCGGCGCGATCTGCGGCACGGAAGGCAGCACCTCATTCTGCGGCGCGGGCGCGGGCCTGCTTTCGCCGACGGGCGCGGGCACAGGGGGCGCGGGCGCGGCCACCTGACCGGGCGCTTGCGGCTGCGTCGTCGCGGGCGCGGGCGCGAGCTGTCCCTCGACCGGCAAACTGTCGGTCGTCGGAATCGGGGTCGAAGCGGCACCGCCCTGCGGCGTCTGCGGCTGCGTCACGGGCGCGGGGCTCGTCCCGCGCGTCTGCTGGTCGGCCTGCGTGGTCGGCTGCACGCTCTGCTCGGTCTGCCCGGCGGGCGTGACGGGCCGCGCGTTCGAGCCGGGCGCGGGCGCAACTCCCTGCGGGTCGTTGCCGCTCGGCGCGACGTTCACCCCGGAGGCGGGCGGCGTGCTCTGCGTAGGCGTGTTGCCGCTCGGCGCGGGCTGCACGGGCGCTGGCGGCGTCCCTCCGGGCTGCTGCGCGAGCGCGCGAGACTGCATTCCCCCCGCGACGAAGAACAGGAGCGCGAGGCCGATGACTGCCAAATTAACTTTGCGACGGTTCATAACGATTTCAAATTGAAATTTCAAATCTCGCATTCGTGACGCTTATTCCAGTCAGTACCGCCTGCCGCGAGCGGGCGGGTCAGCGGAGGGATGAAGTAAAGACGGAAAGCTCTTCATTCATCCCTCATCCCTTCTCCCACGCCCGCTCGCGGCAGGCGGCACTGACTCGCTAACTCTTAGTAAACATCCCGAAGAGCGAGGCGGCGGCCGAGGCCGTCTTGCGTCTGGCCCAGGCAAACGCGCCGCGGACGGGCGCGATGGCGCGGCTGAAGACGCGCGCGCGGCCGATGTCGTCGAAGAGCGAGTAGAAGACCGGCACGGCCAGAAGCGTCAGCAGCAGACACAAACTCTGCCCGCCGACGACGAGGACGCCGATGGAGCGGTTCGTCCCGGCCCCAGGCCCCGTCGAGATGACGAGCGGCATCATGCCCGCGACGAGCGCGATGGTGGTCATCAGAATCGGCCTCAGGCGGTCGCGGTTCGCCTGAATGATCGCCTCAAGGCGCTCCATGCCCTGCGAGCGCAACTCGTTCGTGTGGTCGATCTGCAAGATGGCGTTCTTCTTGACGACGCCGAACAGCAGGAGCAGGCCGAGCCCCGAGAAGATGTTCACCGTCTGCCCCGTTATCAGGAGACTCACGATGCCGAACGGGATGGCGAGCGGCAGCGTCAAGAGAATCGTGACGGGGTGGATGAACGACTCGAACTGCGCGGCCAGCACCATGTACATGAAGACGAACGAGAGGACGAAGGCGAGCATGAAGTAGTAGCCCGCGCGGCCCAGCTCTTTCGAGCGGCCGGCCGTGCCGGTCGTGTACCCCGTCTCGACCTTCAACTCTTTGACGAACTCGTTCATCCGCGCGACCACGTCGGCCTGCGAGCCGCCGGGCCTGACGTTGGCGAGCAGGCTCACCTGCCGCTGGCGGTTCAGGCGGTCAATCGCGGACGGCCCCGAGCCTTCTTTAATGGTGACCAGATTGTCCAGGCTCACCCAGCCGACCTTCGCCGACGGCACGATCATGCGGCGCAGGCCCTCGACACTCGCGCGGAACTCGCCCGTCGCGCGCACCCGCACGTCGTACTGGTCCGTGCCCGCGTTGAAGGTCGAGACTTTCTGCCCTGCGACGAGCGTGTTCAGCGCCTGCGCGATGTCGCCGACGCGCACGCCCAAGTCGCCCGCGCGCGCGCGGTCAATCTCGACGCGCAACTCCGGCTTGCCCGTAATCAGGGTCGAGTCGGCGTCGACCACGTCCGGGATGGTCTTCATCTTCGCCAGCAACTCTTCGGAATACTTCGTCAGCTTCTGAAGGTCCGGGCCGCCTATGACGTACTGAATGTCGGCGTTGCGGAAGCCGCCGCCCGAGATGGCCGCGACCTGCTGCACGCTGGTGCGCAGCTCCTTCGGGTACTTCGCCAGCAGCTCGCGCGCCTTAATCATCAACTGATCCTGCGTCTCGTTGCGCTCCTTGATGGGCACGAGCTTGATGTAGATGGAGGCGCTGTTGACCAACTCCTGCTGGCCGCCGCCGATGGTCACGAGCGTGGCCTCGACGCCGGGGAGCTTGCGAATTTCCGCCGCGATCTTCTCCACCGTCGCGGAAGTCGCCGGCAGCGTGTTGCCTTCCGGCGCGCGCACGTTGACCTCGAACTGCGACTGGTCGTCCACCGGCAGGAAGTTCTTGCCCACGAACTTGAAGAGCGGCACGATGCTGATAATCACGCCCACGCACATCAAGACAATCGCCCAGCGGTGCGCCATAGACCACTTGAGCATCCACGTGTAAGTGCGGTCAATCGGGCGATACCAGCGCGATTCCTTCGAAGTGTGGCCGGATTCCTTCTTTGGCTTCTTCTCTTCCTTTGAGAGCGCGGCCGCTTCCGGCTGAAGCGGCGCGGCCTCGTCCCGAATGATCGCGTCTACGCGGCTCGTCGTCGCCGCACCGTCTTCGACGTTCTTCTCCGGCCCCTCCTCGGCCGCGACCACGCGCGACTCGTCGGCGAGCGCGGCGGGCGCGTCGCCCTCCGAAGGAACGCTGCCCGTGCCCGCCGGAAGCGGGTCGTCCTTGCGCTTAATCAGTCGCGCCGCGAGCATGGGCGTTAAGGTGAACGAAACGATGAGCGAGACGGCGATGGCGAAGGACGCCGTCAGGCCAAAACTCGACATGAAGCGCCCGACGATGCCGCCCATGAAGCCGACGGGCAGGAAGACTGCGAGCAATGAAAGCGTCGTCGCCATGACGGCGAGGCCGATCTCTTTCGTGCCCTGAATCGCGGCCTGGAAGGGCGGCGTCCCCTTCTCCTCGATGTGGCGGAAGATGTTTTCCAGGACGACGATTGCGTCGTCAATCACGATGCCGACCATCAGCGTCAGGGCGAGCATGGTGATGTTGTTCAGCGTGAAGCCCATCGCGGCCATCAGGCCGAAGGTGGCGATGATGGAGGTCGGGATGGCTATCGCCGCGATGAAGGTCGAGCGGATGCTCCACAGGAAGATGAAGACGACGATGGCCGCCAGGATGCCGCCCTCGACCAGGTGCGTCTGGATGGCTTCGAGCGAAGCCTTGATGAAGATGGACTGGTCGCCGACGATCTCTGTGTTGAAGCCAGGCGGCAGCGTGGGCTTAATCTCCGCCAGGCGCTCCTTGACCGCGTCGGCCACGGCGACCGTGTTCTGCCCAGACTGCTTCGAGACGACGAGCGTGACGGCCGGCTGGCCGTTCAAGAGCGCCTGCGTGCGCTGCTCCTCGGCCCCGTCCTCTATGTAGCCTATGTCACTAATCTTGACTTGATAGTTGCCGCGCGTGGCGACCACGAGGTTATTGAACTCCGCGGGGTCCGTGATGCGGCCCAACGTGCGGACGGTCAACTCGCGCGTGCCTTCGTCCACGCGCCCGCCCGGCACTTCCAGGTTCTGCACGCGCACGGCCGCCGCGACCTCCGCGACCGTCACGTTGTAGGAGCGCAGCTTGTCCGGGTCGACCCAGACCTGAATCTCGCGCTGGCGGCCGCCGACGATCTGCACCTGGCCGACGCCGTTGATGGACTCTATGCGCTCCTTAATCTGCTTGTCCGCCACGTCCGTCACCTCGCGCAAAGAGCGCGGCGCGGAGATGGCTATGCGCAGGACGGGCGCGGCGTCCGTGTCGAGTTTCTGGACAATCGGCTCCTCGGCGGTCTCGGGCAAATCGCCGGTAATCAGGTTGACCTTGTCGCGCACCTCCTGCGCGGCCACGTCGGCGTCCTTCTCCAGGAGGAACGTGATGAAGACCTGCGAGACGCCTTCGACCGAAGTCGAGCGCAACTCGTCAATGCCGCTGATGGTGTTGACCGCGCCCTCGACCTTGTCCGTGATTTCGGTTTCGATCTCCTGCGGCGACGCGCCTGGGTTGACGACCGTCACGGTGATCGTCGGCAGGTCAATCTTCGGGAACAGGTCGACGCCGAGCGATTTGTAGGAGAAGAGTCCGACCACCGTCAGCGACAGAATCAACATCGTCGCGAACACCGGGCGGCGGACACAAATTTCAGCAAGCTTTTGCATGATGATTTAGTAATCAGTAATCAGTAGTCAGTAGTCAGTAAGAGCTTTCGGCTGATTACTGACTACTGATTACTGACTACTTCTTTATTGCCTGACGGGCGAGCCGTCGCTCAATAGCTCCACGTTGCCTGTGGCGACCTGTTCGCCGGAGGCGACTCCGCTCTTCACTTCGACGAGGTCGGCTTCGGCCTGGCCCAGTTGCACGATACGCTTCTCGGCGCGGCCGTCCTTGATGATGAAGACGTAGTTTGTGCCGGATTCGGCGCGCACCGCGCGCACGGGCACGAGCACGGCCGGGCTCGTCTGCGGTTGCAGGATACGCACGGTGGCGAACTGGCCCGGTTTTAAGAGTCCCTCGCCGTTCTCGACCTCGGCCTCGACCGTCATCGTGCGCGAGTTCGGCGTCACGCCCGGCGCGACGTGGTGCACGCGCCCGCTGAAGTTGCGGTCCGGGTAGGCGCTGACGTTGACCGAGACGCTCTGCCCGACCTGAATGGCCGTTATCGCCTGCTCGGGGACGTCTATCCGCACGCGCAAAGGGTTGGTCTTGACGACCGTCGCGACTTTGCTCGACGGCGAGACGTACTCGCCGAGGTCGGCCGGGCGGTCCGAGACGTAGCCGTTGATGGGCGAGAAGACGACGGCGTAGGAAAGGTTGCGGCGCGCGGCCGCGACCTGAGTCTCCGCGTTCGTCACGGCGGCGCGCGCCGAGAGCACGGCGGCGTAGTCCTGCCGCGCGCGGTTCAGGGCCATTTCGTACTGCTCGCGCAACTGGTCGTGCTGCGCCTTCTGCTGGTCGTAGGACGAGCGCGACACGTCGCCCGACTCCAGCAGTCGCTCCTGGCGGCGCAACTGTATTTCGGCCAACTGCAACGCGACGCGCGCGGCGTTAACGTCGGCCACCCGCGCCGGGTCGAAGTTCTGGCCCGGCCTGAGATTAATCTTCTCTTCGGCCTGGCGCGCGAACGCCTTCGCCTGCTCTAGCTGCGCCAGCGTCTGATCCAGGCGGATGCGGTTGTCGTTACTGTCGAGCCGCACGATCATCTGCCCGGCCTTGACGTAGCTGCCGAGGTCCACGCCGACTTCCACGACCTTGCCCGCGATTGACGGCGCGACGTCGGTCTGCTCGTCCGCCGCGAGGCTGCCCGTGGCTTCGAGGAAGCGCGGCAGGTCGCGCGTGATGGCGGGCGAGGTCGTCACTTCGACCGCGGCGGTGGTGGTCTCGGTCGTGGTGGTCGTTTGCGTCGCGTTCGACGCCTTCGAGCCGCCGCACGCGGCGGCCGCGAGCGCGGCCGCGGCGAGTATCAGTGCGAGTGATAAAAACCTTAACTGCTGACGGGAGATCATCTCGTTCGTTTCTTCTTCCTGCCTGGATTCAAGGCGGGCTCGGCCGCCTCCCCGACGATTAACGACTGCTCGCCGGCTTCGGTTCTAATGCCGCGGAGTAAAATCTCCGTGAACTCGCGCGCGGCCTCCTCGTTCGTGACGGCGAGGAGGCGGCGCGACGGGTCCCAGAGGTTGTTGTTGAGCGAGTGGTGTATGAGCATGCCGATGAAGGCGCGGACGACGATTTTGGGCTCTATCGGGCGGAACACGCCGTCGCGCTGGCGCTCCGCGATGTACGCGCCCAGGAACTCGTAAATCTGCAAGACGTTTCGGTCCCAGAACATCTGTGCCAGTTCGTGCCCTTCGAGCGCGGAGTGGAGCAGGAGGCGCAGGAATTCCCTGTCCTGGTCGTGGTGTTCGAGCGCCGTGAAGGCCAGCGTCCCGAAGACGGCGCGGTCGTCCTTCTGGGCGACGGCGTCTTCGACCAGCTTGCACGGGTCGGCTATCTCCTGCGCGCAGGCTTTGTGGTCGAGGATGGCCGTGTAGAGTTCTTCCTTGGTGGCGAAGTGGCGGAAGACCATGGCCTCGGAGACGCCGGCGGCGTGCGCTATCTCCTTGGTGGTCGTGCCGCGGAAGCCGCGCTGCGAGAAGAGGCTCACGGCGACGCGCAGGATTTGGAGCCGCCGCTCCTCGCCCGCCATCCGCCCGCCGACGACGGGCAGCACTTCGGCCTGAGAGTCAGTAATCTGTTTGCTCAATAACTTAATTCCTATCCAGACTGTCTTAAAAGTAAGTACTTACTTACCATCTTCTGATGAACGAAGTCAAGGCGGCGTTGGTTGCAGAAAAGTGTGCGTCGCGCGGTAAAAAAAGTGGCCGCGCCAGGCGCGCCGGCCGCTGTTTGTCTTTCCTTTAACTGCCCGCTGCGCGCCGGTCCGCTGTACTGTTCCCGACCTTTGCGTTAAAGTATCACGTACCTTTTCGCAACAAGCGCAAGCAGCCGTGGTCGCGCCCGCTCACAGGGGGTGTGACTCTGGTTCTCTTTTTTGAGGCGTGTGGCTTCGAGGGCCGCACGCTGGCGAGATTGTTCCTCGTCGGCACGTTGTTTGCTCAGTTGCGGCGGGAGCGACCAATTTTTGCAAACTCTCTCGCACTACTCATCCGGCCGACGGCGGCGGATGAAATACTTTTTTACAAGGAGAAGACGAAATGTCAGAGAACAGAACCCCAGGCGGATTCACCCCAGGACAGGGCGGACAGGCGACGGGCGGCGCGGGCACGGGCGCGACCGACGCAGGGACGACGCGCGAGACGGGCGCTGCCGGCGGCGGCTCCAACCAGGGCCTGACGACCACCGGCCAGGGCACGGGCGGCGGCGCGGGCGCGGGCACCGCGACTGCGCAGGACAAGGGCTACGGCGCGAAGATCGCCGAGGCCGCCTCGACCGCGAAGGACTACTTAGGTGACAAGGTCTCCGCCATCGGCGACAAGCTCTCGGACCTCAAGAACACGGACATCAAAGAGGTCGCCAACCAGGCCAAAGACTACGCGCGGCAGAATCCGGGCCAGGCGATCCTGATCTCGGCCGCCGCCGGACTCGTCCTCGGCATGTTGATCCGCGGAAGCCGCAGGTAAGAGAGTGACAAGTGGCGGGTGACAGGTGACAAGTTAAGACAGGCTCTTGCTCGTCACTCGTCACTTGTTACTCGTCACAGTCTTTGGAGGACGAGCGATGGCCGATTTAGAGAAGAGGACGGCGGCCGCACCCGCCAAGAATTCCGACGCGTTGCAGGCGGACATAGAGGGTCTGCCCGCGCTCTTCGGGCGCTTGACGGACGGCGTGGCGACGCTGCTCGACACGAAGCTCGCCTTACTCAAGGTCGAGGTCAAAGAGGACGTCAACAAATACATCCGCGGCGCGGTGACGATTCTCATCGGCGGCATCATCGCGGCCGTGGGTTTCGCCATCGTCAACGTGGCGGTCGCGCTCTTCGTCGGCTCGGTGATGCCGGAGACGATGGACCCGGCCGTGCGCCTCGCGCTCGGCTTCGTCATCACGGGCGCGCTCTACCTGATTGTGGGCGCGTTCTTCATCGTCAAGGCGAAGAACCGGCTGGCGAAGGCGGACATCGTCCCGAACCGCAGCGTCGACGAACTCAGAAAGGATAAAGAATGGCTGAAGAAGGAACTCTAGGGCCGGCGCGCGCGAGCGATGGTGAGCCCAGCAAGGAAGAGCTTCAGCGTCGGATGGAAGAGGCGCGCGAAACCATCACGCAAACCGTTACGGAGATTAAAGAGACAGTGACTAACCAATACTACTCTATGAAAGAGACGGTCTCGGAGGCGCTCGACTGGCGTCATCACTTCCGCCGCAACCCCGTCGCCTTCAGCGTCGGCGCGCTTGCGGCCGGCTTCCTGTTGGGCTACGGGGTGACCGGCGCGCTCAAGGGCCGCGGCGGCCGCCGCGACGACTACCCCTCGGCCGAGGACACGGACGTTTACGCGCGGACGGGCGCGACGCCGCAGAGGTACGAGGACGAGGAGATTGAGCGTCGCACGGCGTTCCACGGCCACTCGTTCGCGGCGCAGGCCATCACGGACGGCCCGCGCGCCGGGGGCGCGGACGAGGCGGCTTACGAGCGCGTGACAGACGAGGGCGGCGAAGGCGAGTCCGGCGGCTACGGCGGGGCGCGCGGCGGCTCTTACGCCTACACTGCGCCGCGCGAGGAGGGCCAGGCGGAGCAACAGCAGCCGCAGAAGCCGGGCCTGCTCGAACGCTTCAAGGAGACCTCGGCTTACGACCGCCTGCAAACGGAGGTGTCTTCGCTCGGCGACCGCTTCATCGAGGAGCTGTCGAGCACGGCGCAGACGGTCGTGCTGCCCGCGCTCTTCAACAAGGTCAAGGAGCTGTTCGGCGTTGACCTCTCGAACAAGCAGGGCCAGGGCGGCGGCGGCCAGCAGCAGAAGCGGGCGGTCGGCGGCGCGGCGGCGGAGCAGTCCGGCGCGGAAGGCGGCGCTGGCACGGGCGGCGGCGGCGAAGCGCGCGCGGCGAGCGCGGCCGCTTCTTCGTCGGGCGCGGCCTCGTCACTCGCCTCCGCCTCGCGCGGCTCGTCCACGCCCTCTTACGCCACGAGCGAGAATCGCGGCTACGGCACTCAGCCGGACGAGCGCGGCGGCGCGGGCGGCACGGACAACTCCGTCCTGGACCTGGACCGCTGACGGGCCGGGCGTCAGAGCAGTTCAAACGAACCGTTCACGCTGAAGGCGCAAAGGTAAGACGTAAGACGCGGAGGGTTGAGCTTGACTCAGGCTCTTTGGCTTTCTTTGCGCCTTAAGTTTTACCTTTGCGCTTTTGTGTGAAACCGCGGCTTTATGTTCGAGGTGACGAAACAGGAAGAGCACCCGGCCGGCCGGCGCGGCGAGGCGCGGGACGGACGCCCCGCCCCGGCGCGCCCGGCCGTCATCCTCAACGACTCCTCGGGCACGGGCGACAAGGAGCAGGCGCGCCAGCGCCTGTCCGAAATCTTCTCCGAGAGCAAAGTGGAGGCGCGCATCTCGCTCGCCCGCAGCGGCGACGAGATTATCGAACTCGCGCGCCGCGCCGTGGGCGATGGCTGCCAGCCCATCATCGCGGGCGGGGGCGACGGGACGATCAACGCCGTCGCCTCGGTCGTCGCCGGCACGGACCGCACGCTCGGCGTCCTCCCCCTGGGCACGCTCAACCACTTCGCCAAAGACCTGCACATCCCGCTCGACCTGGACGGGGCGGCGCGCGTCGCGCTCGAAGGCCGCGAGGCGCGCGTCGACGTCGGCGAAGTCGAGGGGCGCATCTTCCTCAACAACTCCAGCCTCGGTCTCTACCCGAGCATCGTGCGCCACCGCGAGAAGCAGCAGGAGCGGCTGGGGCGCGGCAAGTGGCCCGCTTTTTTGTGGGCCACTTTGGCGGTGCTCAAGCGCTACCCGTTCCTGAACGTGCGGCTGAGCACGGACGACCAGCGGCTCATCCGGCGCACGCCGTTCGTCTTCATAGGCAACAACGAGTACCAGATGGAGAGCTTCGACATAGGCGCGCGCTCCTGCATAGACGCGGGGCACCTGAGCCTCTACGTGGCGCACCGCACGGGCCGGCTGGGGCTGCTGCGCCTGGCCTGGCGCGCGCTCTTCGGCGGCCTGCGCGACGCGGAGGACTTCGACGCCATCTGCACCACGGAAGTCGTCATAGAGACGCGGCGGCCCAAGCGCCTGCGCGTCGCGACCGACGGCGAAGTCACCGTCATGACGACGCCGCTCCACTACCGCGTGCGCCCCGGCGCGCTGCGCGTGCTCGTGCCGAAAGAACAGTGACACTCATCGCCTGGGAGCTTGACCGATGCGCAAGATAGTTCACCTTTCAGACCTGCACTTCGACTGGGTTGACCAGTCGATCATCGAGCCCGTGATTAAGACCGTGACGGGACTGGGGCCGGACCTCGTCGTCGTCTCGGGGGATTTGACGCAGCGCGCGCGGAGCAAGCAGTTCGAGGAGGCGAAGGAGTTTCTGGACCGCCTGCCCACGCCGCAGATCATCGTCCCGGGCAACCACGACGTGCCGCTCTACAACGTCTTCAAGCGCTTCTTCGAGCCGCTTGACAATTACAAGCGCTACATCACGGACGACCTGACGCCGTTCTACTCGGACGAGGAGATCGCCGTCCTCGGCATCAACACGGCCCGCTCGCTGACGATCAAGGACGGCCGGGTCAACGAGGAGCAGATCGCCGCCATACGCGACCGGCTCTGCCCTTTCCCGAACGAGGTGACGAAGATCATCGTCACGCACCACCCCTTCGACCTGCCCGAAGGGCACAACGAGCGCGAGTTGGTGAACCGCGCGCAGATGGCGATGGAGACGATAGCCAACTGCGGCGCGGACGTGCTCCTGGCCGGCCACCTGCACATCAGCCACACGGGCCACAGCTCGGCGCGCTACAAGATCGCGGGCCACAGCGCGCTCGTCGTCTCGGCGGGGACGGCCACCTCCACGCGCCACCGCGGCGAGCCGAACAGCTTCAACGTCATACGCGTCAAGCACCCCTTCATCAACGTCGAGCGCCTCGCCTGGAAGCCCGAGAGCAAAGCCTTCGCGCCCTCTTCCTCAGAGCACTTCCGCCACACGCAAGACGGCTGGACGCGCGTCCCGGACGAGATGGCCGCCGACATCGTTTACGAGCAGTGACGAACGAGCAAGGCGGAAGGCGGAACGAAAAGGCTTTCGTCTTTCTCTTCATCATTCCGCATTGCTCTTCCGCGGTTGACACCCCCACGCGCGGCCAATAGACTTCCGGGTCGTCCCCGGCCGTAGTTTTCCGTCCACTGATCCCCCGGAGAAAGACCTCCCATGCTCAAACAAAAATCGGCGGCGACTCGCCCCGGCCGCGCGTCAATCGGGGCGCTCGTTCTCCTCGCGCTCCTGGCCTCGTCCGCGCTCCGCGCGTCCGCGCAGAACCCGGACGACTTCCAGTCGGAGCGCGCCCGCGCCATACAGCTCATCAACGAACGCAAGTTCGCCGACGCGCTCCCCGCCCTCGAGCGCCTGGCCGCGTCGAGCCAGGCCGACGGCCAGGTGATGTACGGCCTGGGCATCGCCCTGCTGATGACGGCCGACGGGGTGAAGGACGCGGAGGCGCAGCGCAAGGCGCGCCTGCGCGGCCGCGAGTCGCTGGTGCGCGCGCAGCAGATGGGCGTCAGCGACGCGAACCTTGCCATGCTCATTAAGTCCGTCAAGCCGGACGGCAACCTGGCGGGCGTGTCCGCCAACAAGGAGGCCAACGAGGCGATGCGCGTCGCCTCCGAGGCATTCAGCGCCAAAGATTACGAGAAGGCCGCCAGAGAGTACGAGCGCGCCGCGCGGCTCGACCCGGCGCTCTACGAGGCGGCGCTCTACGCGGGCAACACGCACTACTCACTGAAGAGCTGGGACAAGGCCGGCGAGTGGTTCGCGCGCGCCATCGCCATCGACCCCGAGAAGGAGACGGCCCACCGCTACTGGGCCGACGCGCTGATGTACGCCGGCAAGCAGGAGGAGGCGCGTGACAGATTCTTCGAGGCCGTCATCGCGGACCCTTACAGCCAACTGACCTGGCGCGGGCTGAGCAACTGGGCCGAGCGCAACAAGGTCACGCTCGCGCACCCGAAGATCGAAATCCCCACGAGCGTCTCGTCCCCGTCGGGCGGCAACGTCAGCATCACCATCGACGAGAAGGCGCTGAAGGAGGACAACGCGGACGGGTCCGCGGCGTGGATGATGTACGGCCTGTCGCGCGCCGTCTGGCCGACGGGCAAGGACGGGAAGCTGAGCGAGCGCTTCGCCAAGGCGTACCCGAATGAGAAGACCTACCGCCACAGCCTGGCCGAGGAGGCGGACGCGCTCCGCATGGTGGTGACCATGCTCAAGGAGGGGAAAAAGGTGAAGCAGTTGGAGCCGTCGCTCGCCAGGCTCGTCAAGCTGGAGGAAGCGGGGCTGATCGAGCCCTACGTCCTCTTCGCGCGCGCCGACCGCGGCATCGCGCAGGACTTCGCGGAGTACCGCAAGGCCAACCGCGAAAAGCTGCGCCGCTACCTCCTCGAATACGTCATCAAAGGCGGGGGCAACTAAGAAAGAAAGGGAAGAACAAAAGCGCCGGGCCTTTGTTCTTCCCTTCCCATTTCGGGCCTTCTACTTCACTTCAGTCAGCGCGCCGCCGGCCGGTTGCGCTCCGCGCCCGCGGACTTGGGCAGCGGGGCGCTCGTCCCGTCGGAGCGGTAGCCGCAGCCCTCCTTCGCGCAGTAGCGCACGGTGCCTTCCTTCTTCGTCGTCTTCTCAAGAAGGAAAGGCGCTTTGCAGTTCGGGCAGGGCTCCGCGACGGGCTTGTCCCAGAAGACCACGTCGCACTTGGGGTATTCCGAGCAGCCGTAGAACGCCTTGCCGCGTTTCGACTTCTTGACCACAATCTCGCCCTTGCAGCCCGGCCGCGTGCAGGCCACGCCCGTCGTCTCGCGTTTGATGTAGTTGCACTTCGGATAGTTCGAGCACGAGACGAACTCGCCGAAGCGCCCGTGGCGGCGGACCAGTTGCGCGCCGTCCACGGGACAGGTCTCGTCCAACGGGACGGGCGCGGGAGCGACCGCGCCGCTGCGGGCTATCTTGCGTATGTTGCGGCACTCGGGGTAGCCCGTGCAGCCCAGGAACTGGCCGAAGCGGCCGCGCTTTAAGGCCATGGGCTTGCCGCACAGCTCGCACGTCTCCGCCTCGTCCTCGCCGTTCGCTTCCGTCTGCGCGGCCGCGGAACCCGCCGTAGCGCCGCCCGCTTCGCCGTCGGCCGCGGCCGCGGGCTTGGCTATCTCGCGCGTGGTGCGGCACTCGGGGTAGTTCGAGCAGGCCAGGAACTGGCCGAAGCGGCCGAACTTGATGACCATCTGCGAGCCGCAGTTCTCGCACGTCTCGTCGGTCGGGATGGCCTGCTGCTTGGCCGCGCGCATCTGCTTCTCGGCGACCTTCAAGTCCTTCGCGAATTTTCCGTAGAACTCGTGGAGCGCCGCCGTCCACTTCAGCTTCCCTTCCTCTATCTCGTCCAGCTCCTCCTCCATGCGCGCCGTGTACGACTCGTTGAAGAGGTCGTCGAAGCTCGCGACCAGCAGGTCGTTGACGGTGGTGCCGAGCGCGGTCGGGTGGAAACGCCCCTCGTGCTTCTCGACGTACTCGCGGTCCAGAATCGTCGTCATGATGGCCGCGTAGGTAGAGGGTCTTCCGATGCCCTTCTCTTCGAGCGCCTTGACGAGCGTGGCCTCCGTGTAGCGCGGGGGCGGCTCCGTGAAGTGCTGCTCGGGCGCGATGGAGTTGAGCCCGAGCGGCTCGCCCTTCTCGACGGGCGGAAGCTTGCGCTCGGCCTCGTCGTCCTCCTCGGCCTTCTCGTCGCGCCCCTCCTGGTAAACTTTCAGGAAGCCGTCGAACTTCTGGACCGACCCGGTGGCGCGGAAGATGAAGCGCCCGGCCTCTATGTCGATGGTCGTCTGGTCGAAGACGGCGGCCGTCATCTGCGAGGCGACGAAGCGCTGCCAGATGAGGCGGTAGAGTTTCAACTCTTCCTTGTTGAGGTATTTCACGAGCGAGTCGGGCGTGCGCGTCACGTCCGTCGGGCGGATGGCCTCGTGCGCGTCCTGCGCGCCCTTCTTCGAGCGGTAGAAGACGGGCTTCTCCGGCAGGTAGTCCGCGCCGTACTGGCCGCCGATGAAATCGCGCACCTCGTTCAGAGCCGCGTCCGAAACGCGCGTCGAGTCGGTGCGCATGTAGGTGATGAGACCGACCGCGCCTTCCGCGCCAAGCTCCACGCCTTCGTAGAGCTTCTGTGCCAGCATCATCGTCTTCTTGACGGGGAAGCTCAGCTTGCGCGAAGCCTCCTGTTGCAGCTTCGACGTGATGAAGGGCGGGACGGGGTTGCGCTTGCGCTCCTTGGTCGAAACGTCCGCGACCGTGTAACTCTGCTTCTCGGCCTCACTGACAATCTCCGCGGCCTGCGCCTCGTTGCCGATGAGAATCTCGTTCTTCTTGATGTCCTGGTCGAAGCCGGAGGTCTTGACGGTCTGCTCGCCGATTTTCAGAAGGCGCGCGTCGAAGGCGGGCGGCAATTTCGCAGAGAGGTTCGCCGTCACGGTCCAATATTCGGTCTTGACGAACGCCTCGATCTCGCGCTCGCGCTGTACGACCATGCGGAGCGCGACAGACTGCACGCGGCCCGCGCTCAGGCGACCGCCGACGGTGCGGCACAGCAAGGGGGACACCTTGTAGCCGACCAGCCTGTCCAGGACGCGCCGTGCCTGCTGCGCGTCGACGAGGTTCGCGTCAATCTCCTTCGGGTGCAGGAAGGCGTCCTGCACGGCGCGCTTCGTGATCTCGTTGAACATGACGCGGTAGGAAGGCTTGCGGGGCCGCTTCGGGACGATCTCTTCCGCGAGGTGCTGGCAGATCGCCTCGCCCTCGCGGTCAGGGTCGGCCGCGAGGTAGATGGCCTCGGCCTCCTTCGCGGCCTTCTTCAGCTCGGTAATAATCCTCCGGTTGTTGCGCTTCTTCGTATCGGGTATGACCTCGTAGGTCGGCTCGAAGTCGCGCTCGACATCCACGCCCAACCCCTTCGACGGCAAATCCTTGATGTGGCCGATGGAGGCCAGAACTATGTAATCTTTTCCTAAATATTTATTGATCGTCTTGGCCTTCGCGGGCGACTCGACGATAACCAGATTTTTCGCCATTACAATCCCCTGTTACACCAGCAGTGAGCGGCGGACGCGAGAAGCAGCGCTTCCAAAATCGTCCGCCGCCCACCAATTATCGTTATTTGAATACCATTTTTAGATGCGCGGGCCACCCGTTTCGCTCGCCGCAAAATCCACCACGTTTCATGAACGCCACTCCCGCCTCCGTCCAGCGGCCAATGAAAATAGCATTAAAGGTGGACGCAAAGTCAAACGGCGCGACACTCATCCCGGAGGGATGCGGGAGATTAGCCGGTGGCGAGAGCGCAGGACGCGGCCGCCCGAACAGCCTCCAAAAAAGAGTCGCGTCCCGGCACGGACGCCGGATTCAATCCGCATTCAATCCGCCGCCGTCACCGGTGCTGACACATTGGTGGATTGACTGTTCCGGTGATGTCTCCACCGGCTAATTTCCCTCGCCCCTCGCGGGGCTTTGCATAATCTACCGGCCGTCGGCCGGCCGCGGCCCGGCGTGAGCCGCCGCGCGGGATTGTGGGCTCGACGTGGCTCAAACCGGATGATTCTTTTGGCCTCCTTCTTACGCGTTACGAGATAGAGGACGGGACCAGCAACGCCGCCCCGGAACGATATTGAAAGGACGAGTACGATGAGAGAGGAACTGATAGCCGCCAACCTGGCCGCGGTCGAAGCGCATTTTCACAGCGAAGCCACCAACGAGGTAGAGAGCGCACTGGAATTGTTCACCGACGACATCGTCTGGGAGTCGCCGACCCGCAATCTCCTCCTCCGGGGCAAAGAGGCGACGGGAGAGAATTATCGAAAGATGTTCTCCTCCTTCAGAGTTGAAGGTTTCCGCACCCTTGATCGCTTCGCGACAGAAGACCGTGTGGTTGATGACAGCATTATTACGGTCGAGTTGGTGGGCGACGGGGTAGTGAATGCGCCCGCTCCGATTGGCTCTAAGGTCGAGATAAGGCTCCTGCACGTTTTCGAGATGCGGGGAGGGAAAATAGCGAAGGAATTAGTCCTTGAGAACTGGCGAGTGATTGAGCCCGCCGTGGGCCGGATTCCGTACGGCGCGAGCACATCACCTGTCAGCGCTCAACACCCCGCACACTGATTCAGATTTGAGGCGTTAGTGGGCCAGTTCGGAGTTGAGCGTTAAGGAAGTCGGGCTCACCGCAGAGACGCAGAGGACGCTGAGGGGGCGCAGTGGATTGAAGGGCATCCGGCCCTCTGCGCCCCCTCTATGCCGGCACCGCGTCTCTGCGGTGAACGCCGTCCTGCCAGGCATCCGCCTTCAAACTGTCCCGCCACCCCATCCGCCGTCGGATTGACTGCGGGGCTCGGCTCGGGTTATGTCATCTTAGCTAACGCAGGGCCAATTCTGTCGCGGGCGCTCCCGCGCCCTTCGAACGGGGCGGGGGCGCGTCCGTCAAAAGGAGATTCGGATGTCAGCACGTAATCGACTTCGCGCCGCCTTCATCGCATTTATCTTTGCCCTGGCGCTTCTGCCGGCCGCGGCCGCCGCGCAAGGTGAGCAGCAGCAGCCGGGCAAGCCTGTGTCGGAACTCGACGTGTCGCTCGTGAACAAGAAGGACGGGACGCAGGCGAGCGCCAGGACCGACGCCGAGGGGAATTTCAGTTTCGGCGGGCTAAAGCCCGGCAGTTACAAGGTGCGGATGGCGTGCAGCGATTGTCAGTACGCGGGGCGCGGGCAGCGTAGTGGCGAATACGTGTTCTACGTGAGCGTTGACGTGGCGAAGCAGCGCAAGGTTTACAAGACCGTCAAGATGATGAAGATGGGCGCGGGCGTCGAGTACACGGTCAAGGTTCCCGAAGGGGCGGAGGGCGAGATTTCAGGCCGCGTCACGGGCGCGTGGGACGAAGACGGGGAGATCAAGCCGCCGACCATCAAGCCCCCGACCGAGTGAGCCTCGGTTGCCCGGAACAAAATGTCTTCGCCGTTCGTTGCACGAGCATGAGAGTAATGTTTCGTCCGCGTAAAAGCCTGCCGCCGAATCGTGTATTCGGTCTGATTGTCCTTTCCACCCTTTTGTTCGCGCCCGGCCCCGCGATTCTGGCCCAAACGGTCGCGCCGAAGCAGCGCGCCGCCGCCCTGCGCGAGAAGCTGCAAGCGAAACTCGCGGAGCTGCACCGGAACGGGAATTTTCCGGGCGCGACGCTCGGCGTGGCGCTCGCGGACGGGGAGAGCTTCGGCCTCGCCGTCGGCTATTCCGACCGCGAAGCCAAGACCTCGATGAAGCCTTCGGACTTGATGCTGCAAGGCAGCGTCGGCAAGACCTACGCGGCGGCCCTAGCCATGCAGCTCGTCAAGGAGGGCAAAATCCGTCTCGACGACAAGATCGAAAAATATCTCGGCAAGGAGAAGTGGTTCGCGCGCCTGCCCAACTCGAAAGAGATTACCGTGCGGATGCTGATGAACCACACGAGCGGGCTCGTGCGCTACGAGTTCAAGGAGGAGTTCGCCAGAGACCTGACGGCGAACGTCGACAAGGTCTGGAAGCCAGAGGAACTCGTCTCCTACATCTTCGACACCAGGGCCCCGTTCGAGGCGGGGAAGGGATGGGACTACTCCGACACGAACTACATCGTCCTCGGGATGATCGTCGAGCGCGTGACGGGCCAGCGTTATTACGACCTGGTCAGGAAGAGGATTCTGGGGCCTCTGAAACTTAAGAACACTGTTCCTTCCGACAGCCGCGTCATACGCGGGTTGGTTCAAGGGTACGCGGGCGCGGACAATCCTTTCGGCGGCACGGACGCGATGATTAAGGACGGGAAGTTTGCCATCAACCCGCAGTTCGAGTGGACGGGCGGCGGCATGGCTTCGACCACGGAAGACCTTGCGCTGTGGGCCAAAGCGATGTACGAGGGCCGAGCCTTCGACGCGAAGCTGCTGCCGCAGATGTTCGAAGGGGTGTCGGCCCCCATGCTCGGGAAGGAGACCAGGTACGGACTCGGCGTCATCATCAGGCAGACTCCCCTGGGCACGGCCTACGGGCACAGCGGCTTCTTCCCAGGCTACATCACCGAAATGATTTACCTCCCCGAGCACAAGATAGCCCTGGCCTTTCAGGTGAATTCGAGCGTGCCGCGCGCGGTCGGGAAACCGCCGTTCAGATTTTTGGTCGAGGCGGCCGAAACGATTTTAGAAGGAAACAGAAGTTAAGCGCGCCTCAAAACGTAAGCTCAACCTACAGAGTGAGGGCAGACTGTGCGTAGAGGCCGCCCGCGTCAAGCCGCCTCTACTGACAATTGACACACACCTTCCGGCGGGAATATTTTGCGCCCGCGTCTGGGCCTCGCATGTCCTGCGAATGAGTGCCTTTCCTTATTAGCCTCACGCTAATCTCCTATGAACCAGAGGACGGAGGATAATCACAGAAGGGCCTCGGATTGCTGAGGGGAATCCCAAACTCGCGCGTGTTGTGCTCGCTAAAGAGCGTGTTATAACACCCGCTTTAGCGAGTCTATTACTTAGTTAGGTGGCTAGCTCAAAGTGGAGTAGACTCGCCATGAATAGGAGGGCGTATGAAATTCTGGCTTGCCTTAATGCTACTGACACTATCTGCGTCGGCGGCCGCGTTTCAATCTCTTCCCCAAAAGAGAGTCTATCTCGAATTGGGCAACACGAAGGTTACTGAAAACGGCGAATCCGTAATGGAGGTCGGCGGCAAGTGTGGAGCCGGGCAGGTTTTAGCTTTTCATCTGCCCGAGAAGGGTTGGTTTGTCGCTTCAGTGGAGCCCTTCGCCGGGTACGATTTCCAGAAGATCGGAAAGTTAAAAGGTAACAAGATCGTCTTCAGACTGGATAATCGTAAGTACGAAATTATCTCGGATCAACCAATAAGTTCACAGGCACGCTCTCTCGACCTGTGGGTTGTGAGGATCGCGCCACCCGCCGATAAGGCTCACACAGAGGGTAAAGCAATCAGTTGTTCCACGGATTTCAAGTATTGGCTGGAAACGGTTCTTCAGAGTAATAAGAGACAGTGAGGCTAACGTCACCCGCCGGGCGTTGTTGCACAAAAGAAGTAATTGAACAGACTACCGCCGAGTAAGAGCAACTTCAGACCGCATAACTCTGCGGCATTCCCACCTCCGTCATCCGATTCAAAGCCCTGCATCTGAGCAGCACT
>Ga0196962_10000052_pt1 | contig 93258 bp, 84 predicted proteins | sample S3v_20metaG_FD_183186 | JGI IMG/M metagenome (GOLD analysis project Ga0196962, IMG submission 183186) | Soil microbial communities from Anza Borrego desert, Southern California, United States - S3+v_20 | ecosystem: Environmental > Terrestrial > Soil > Desert | place: USA: California | collected...
CACTGGGCGTGAGACGCGCCGGCATCAGCGAATCATCCATGAAGTTCAAGAATGAGGGGCTAATCGCGTACCACCGCGGCCACATTCAGATCCTCGACCGGGAGGGGCTGGAGGCCAGGGCGTGCGAGTGCTACGGGGTCATCAGGGGGGAGTACGAACGCCTGTATTCTGATTTAGCCAAGACCACGAAGTAAGAGTTTGATAAGTCTTTGAGTCGATTAACGGCAACGGGTGTGCGGCGGCGCGTGGCCTGTCAGCCGCTTAAGTAGTAAGGTTATTCACCCGTTCTTTTAGAATCCAACACTCGACATCGGGAAGAGCTTAATGACCTTCTCCTCGTGCCGACAGCTTGTGTTCTTCACGCAACCGAAGCTAAGGAGAGTCCTGATGTCAGAAGAAACCGACTACCGGAGAAAAGCCCGCCCGACCATCTTCCTCGTCGAAGAGGACGACGACGCCCGCCCCAGCCTGACGGCGAACCTCCGCAAACACGGCTACCGCTTGCTCGTGGCGGCGGACTTGGAAGACGCGCACGAATGGGTAAGCGTCGAGAGTCCTGTCCGCGCCGACTTGGTGTTGATCAATCTGGTGCGTAAAACTCCCGAGGAGTCCTTAAGGCGCGGGCGTGAGTTACGTGACCAGGCCAAGTATGACGGACAGACGCCGCTCGTCGTGATGCCCGAGAAGGTCCCCAAAGAACTGGAGGGCACGGACGAGCAGGTGGGTGAGAATGACTGGATCTGTTACTACGACGACGACTCGGACCAGTTGCAGACGCTTCTGGCGCGCCTCCTCGACAAATCATCAGGTTAAGGCACTGACCTGTTGCGTCCACCTTCGGGGGTGAGGCTCAGCGCGGGGAGGACTGCGGAGAAGATAAGCAGCGCGAGATCGTGCGATGCTATAAATCGGAACAAACAGAAGCGCACCTTTGGGTAGTGTTGCAAAAGATTCACCGGCAGACGGATTCTTTCTTGCCGCGGGGTATTCGTTTCGAGAAGGGCAGACTATTACGCGTCGCCAGTCTTTTTAGTCCAAAGCCGGGGGCAGGGAAACTGAAGGGTGGGGGAAGAGAATAGCCTTAACGAGTTGACGAGACGGCAAGCCCGTCACTGATTCTGGTTCTGGGAGAGGGCAGCTCGGGAGTGGCCCGCCCTTTTCATCTGCGGCCGTGCCAGGGTGCCCGGCGAGCGCCAGGACGAGACTCGCGGGAGAGCCGGGTTCGTTCGACTTTTTACAGGCTACGTGCCGACCGACGAATAGGTATCGGCCCCCTGCGCACTGCCGACAACATTCGGCTCTTCCATAATCGAGACAGGCGTAGCCCCGAAATCTTCTAGCAGTTTCGTGACTGGTTCGAGTTCGTCGTAGAAGACGACGACGACTTGCCCACTCTGCAAGCGCTCGATCTCCGAGCGCAGGGCTACGACCTCGTCGAGCACGATATGACATTCGGTGTCCGGCGATTCATCGTTCACGGCCCGGCACAGAAGTTTTGCAACGTCGCCTTTTCCGCGCCCGCGCAGGTCGTGGTCTTCTTTGATGATGACGCGGTGGAAGCCGCGCCCCGCCACCCGCCCGGCCTGCTCTATGACGCTGTCGTCACGGTCGCCCGGCACGCCGATGATGCCCGTCACCAGCCTCCCGTCCCACCTGGCGGCCGTCCTGCAGACGGCGGCGAAGGCATCCGGGTTGTGCCCGTAGTCAACCATCACGTAACCACCATTGACCCGGTACAGATTAGCCCGGCCGGGATTATAGTTGCTGCTGAAGCTCCGGAGCGCCGCCCTCAAATGCTCGCCCGTCACATGGTGCGCGCGGCAGGCGGCGACGGCGGCGAGGAGGTTACTGATTTGAAATTCCGCGGCCCCGCCCATCGTGCACGGTATGTCTGCCGCGCGTAGTACCGGATACTCCCTCCGGTCGCTGGCCTCTATGACCTGACCGTCGCGCAGAAAATAGGCGGTGTGGCCCGCGTCTACGTGGCGCGCGACGAGCGGGTTGTTCTCCCTGAGGGAAAAATAGACGACGCGCTTCCCCAACTCAGAGACGTGGGGGTTCTCCATCAAGCGCGAGAGGTGCTCGTCGTCGGCGTTCAGGACGAGCGTGCCGCCCTCACGCACGCGCTCGGCGACGAGCGATTTGATGTGAACCAAGTCTTCCACGCTCTCGATGCCGTCCTGCCCGATGTGGTCTGGGCCGATGTTCGTCATCACGGAGACGTCCGACCAGTCGTAGCCTAAGCCCCGGCGGACGATGCCGCCCCGGGCCGTCTCCAGCACAGCCACTTCCACGGCCGGGTCGGACAGCACGGTTCGGGCCGAATGCGGCCCCGTCGTGTCGCCTTCGACGACCCGTCTTTCTCCCAGGTAGATGCCGTCCGTCGTCGTCATCCCGACCGCCCGGCCCGCTTGCGCGAGCACGTGGCCGATCATTCGCGTGACGGTCGTTTTGCCGTTCGTGCCGGTGACGGAAAAGACGGGGATGCGTCCGTCGCCGCCCCCCGGGTAGAGCATCTCTATGATCGCCCCGCCGACGTCGCGCGCCTCGCCTTCGCCCGGGTAAAGGTGCATCCGCAGGCCCGGCGCGGCGTTGAGTTCGATGATCCCGCCGCCGGTCTTACTGTGGCCGCTCCATTCGACGGGCGCGCCGATGTCTCTGGTGACCAGATCAATCCCGCAGATGTCGAGGCCCACGACGCGCGCCGCGCGCTCGCACATCTCCCTGACCTCTGCGTGGACGACGTCGGTCACGTCCTTCGCAGTCCCGCCTGTCGAGAGGTTGATGCTTTCGCGCAGGAAGACGGTTTCACCGAGGGGCGGAACGTCGTCGAGGCTCAACCCCGCTTTGCGAAGATAGGCGGTCATGATCTCGTCAACATTGATCCGCGTGAGAGGCTTCTCGTGCCCCTCGCCTCGCATGGGATTCCGGTTCGCGACCTCGATCAACTCTGCTATCGTGTGCCAGCCGTCCCCGACGACGTGCGCCGGGAGGCGCTCGCTCGCCGCGACCATTCGATAATCCACGACGAGCACGCGGTAATTCTTCCCGACGAACAACTCTTCGACCAGCACCTTCTCGGAAAACTCGCGGGCGGCGGCGAAAGCCTGTTTCATCTGCTCGGGCGTGGAGATGTAGAGCGAGACGCCCTTGCCCTGTCGCCCGTCCAAGGGCTTGACCACGACGGGGACGCCGATGCGGTCGAGCGCGTCCACGGCGGCCTCTTCCGTCCGGACGACTTCGCCCCGGGGCACGGGGATCGAGGCCTGCCGCAGGAGGACCTTGGTGAACTCTTTGTCACCGGCGGTCTCGACCGCGACGGCGCTCGTCCGGTCGCACATCGCCGCCTGGATGAAGCGGCGATTCTTCCCGTAACCGAGCTGGACGAAACTGTCCTCGCCGACGCGCGACCACGGGATGCCGCGCTCGCTCGCGGCGTCCACAATCGCACTCGTGCTCGGCCCAAGTTCTGAGTCGGCGACGAGGGAGCGTGCGTCCCTCAGTCTTTCCTCGAGCGGGAATTCTTCGCCTCTGATTAAAGCCCCGACGAGTTCCACGGCCGTCTCTAACAGGTAACGCATCCCACGCTCGGACTTGTACGTGACGATCACGTTGTAGGAGCCGGGTGAGCCCGCGTAGCGCGCCCTGCCGAATCCTACGGGGACGCCCGCCGCCTCACTCAACTGCAGCGCGACGTGCTCGGTGACGTGCGCGAAGTAAGTCCCCTCCAGAAGCCGTTCGACGAACCCGCCGCGCTTGTCCCTGCTGCAGCGGTGCTCACTGAGGCCCGGCAGTAAGTTAATCAGCCGTTCGTTGAAGCTGGAAATCTCGCGGCTCTCCGTATCGGTCAAACCCTCAAGATCAAGTTTCATGACCATGACGGGTCGGTGATGATAGATGTTCGGTCCCGCCAGGGTTCTAATAGCTTTTATTCTCATGATTCCCTGCCCTTATTCGATTGGTCTTAAACGATCAACTTCTGTTCGCCTTCGCCTTCTCTACTGTGGCGGCCTTCTTCCCCTTCCCGGCCTTGTCGGTCTCGTCGACCGGCGCTCGCTTTTCGAGATCGAATTTATGGCCCGCGGAGAGGACGTGAATCTTCACCCCGTGAATGGTCAGCGCCTGGTCACGCTCTAGGTCGGGCAGATTCGTGTAGGTGATGCCGCCGGCGTCGACGACGGTGACGGTGTTCTCACCGATGACCTCCAACTCGCCGCCGCTTGCGACGAGCGCCGTGTTCTCGTCGACGCCGAAGCCGAGGTCCTGCGGGTAGTGCGCGATTGCCGTCAGGAGCCGCCCGATGCGCCCGCGCTGCGAGAAGTGCGTGTCGATCATCGTGTCCCGGAGGAAGTCCATCCCGGGCCCGATCTCCATCCCGCCGAAGCGCGGCGTACAGTTCGACTCGCCGCGGATGATCATCGAATTCGACATCATGGCGGCCCCGGCGCTGGTGCCCCCGATCACCGCCCCCTCTTCGTACTTCTTGCGGATCAACACCTGCATCTCCGTGCCCCCCATCAGGCTCGTGATGTGAAGCTGATCGCCGCCCGTGAAAAAAATGCCGGTCGCCCGCTCTATGATTTCCAGGGCCTTCGGGTCGTGCACGTCCTTCCTGCTCGAGACGTCCACCGCCCGCGCGTCGTCAACGCCCAGCCTCTTGAAGACCTTCAAATATTCGTCCGCGTACTCGTCGGGCTGGTCCGTGGCGACCGTCATGACGGCGACGCGGGCTTTGGCCGCGCCGGCCAGGCGAATGAACTCCTTGAGGATCACGCAATCACCCTCTTTGTCCTCCGCGCCGCCGATGATGACCAGCCTGCCCTTGGCCCCGTTTACTTTCATATTCATCCTTCGTTTAATCGAAACTGCGGTTATTTGGCTTTGACACGATAGTCCCGGCTGATGAGGCCCCGCGGTTTGCGCCGACGGTCGGCGCGCCGGAATCAGGAGACGTCTAGCCGGTAGAGCGCCTGAGCGATAAGCAGGCTCAACAAGAACACCCAGAGGAAGAAGAGTCCGGGGTGTCTTCTGTAAAATCTCTTATAACAATCGGCATTCATACAATTTTAAGCTTATCAGCCGGGCCGCAATACGTCCGTCCGAAAGAGTACGGGGTCTCCATTCACGCGGGCCAAAACGTGGTCGTTTATTGCCTTGTGACTTGAAGCCTCAGCCGCCACTTCTCTTCCCGCCGGAAAGCGAGATATTACGATTGCTGTCCGTCATGGACCTCTCGGCCGCGACGACCTCGCCCTCGATCATCAAGCGGCGGCCGCCGGCGATCACCTCCCTGAGTTCGAGCGCGCCCTTGCGCAGCACCAACACGTCGGCGTCGTTCCCGGCCGTGAGCCTCCCTTTTCTGTCGAGCTTGAGGACGCGCGCCGTGTTCGAAGTGACCAGCGGGAGCACCAACCCGAAGGCGAATCGCCCGCTGCTGACACAACCTCGGACCTGTCTAAACAAGGTCAGCGGGCTGGAGATGGAGGCGTCGGAAGAGGCTGTGAGCCGGGCGGCGTCGCCGCCCCGTTCGAGGTAGAAGGCGAGCCACTCCTCTAAATCCTCCTCGACGGTATCGACGTCAACGGTCACGCCCCGTTTGGTTAACTCCACGGCCTCTTCCATGAGCGCGCGGCTTCTTTCGACGTGCGTGGGGTAGAGCCAGGCGGGTTCTACTTCATATTCGTCCAGCAATCTGCGCAGCGGCTCCAGCCGCCGCCTTCCGTCGCCCACGTGAAAGTGCGTGACGCCCGCCTTCTTACTCAACATCCCGCCGACGTAAGCCTCGCTCACGAGTCGCGCCAGGCTCTCGACGTCCGGCTCCGTGGCGCGCAGGTCGGATATCGCCACCTCGCCGGCCCCGATCACCTCTTCCACGAACATGATGTCCCGGCGGACTGAGCCCGTCAGGGTGGTCGGTGGCACGTTGTAGCCGCCCGTGTAGACGAAGGCGGTCAATCCTTCTTCGCGAAGAGCCTTCGCCCGCGCCAGGAGCGCGGGCATCGTCTTCGTAGTCGTGTCCACGCCGAGGCAGCCTACGACCGTCGTGATCCCTGCCCGGACGAGCTCACCGAGGAAGATCTCGGGCGTTTGGGTACTGAACCCTTGCTCGCCGCTCCCGCCCGACAGGTGCTCATGCGGGTCTATGAAGCCGGGGGTGATGAGACAGTCGGTCGCGTCAATGACGTCTAATTCGAGTCCCAGCGCTTCCACGGCGCGACGGTTTATTTCCCCGACCCGTGCGATGCGACCGCCCACGAGTAGAACGTCTCTTCGCCCTTGCTGCTCCGGGGCGTAGACTTCACCATTTTGGATCAGTGTCAACATGTAGGCAGTAAGGCCGTGTGAGGGCTCCTTGCGTATGTCGTCCGGGCAAAAATCTATCGAATACTTTCGCTCGTCCCTTCGAAGCTTCAGCCGCCGCGGCCAGTTATTGAGCTTTCCTGATGTGAACGAGTATGGCCTTCGTCTGGTAGTGGTCCGAGCGCTCGCGGATACGCGCCAGCAGGACTTTCACATCCTGTGGGCCGTCTTCATACTGGCAGGTGAAATAGATGCTGTTCGCCTGCTGCGAACCCCGACTGAAGCTGTCGAGACACCGCTGAAACTCTTCGACGTTCTTAAAGGGCGCGACTTCGCTGAAAAAGTTGCGCCCCGTGATGTCCATCGCGGAAGTGTCCTCCCTCCCGTCCTTTTCTAAACGGGAATAGAGAACCAGCCCCGAAGCGTCCAGTTCGAGCAGGCCGAAGAACTTCTGACTTGCGAGGGCGGAAGCGCTCATTTCGAAAAACCTCCCGGTTCTAAGGGCCAAAATTGTAGGGGCGTAAATTTCTCACGGGTGCGGACCTCAGCCGCTCCGCTTCCTGACCGGCCGCGCGCCCCTTTCGCAATGCCCACTCTGAGGCTCATTCAGCGTGCCCGTCCCGCGTCAAGGACTACGACGCCGCCCCGAACTCCGCTGACTTCTCACGGGGGAGGTGTTTCACCAGGACGTGATCCAGGCGGGCGATTTCGAGCGGCTTAACCAGGTAGTCGTCGAACCCGGCGGCGCGGGCCGCGGCTATATCTTCCGCCGCTGCATGACCGGAGACGGCGACCACCGGCGCTACGTGCAGCTCGGTCCGGGCTCGGATGAGAGACAGGGCGCCGATCCCGTCCAGACCCGGGAGACTTATATCCATCAGGATCAGATCGGGCCGAAAGCTTTGTGCGACCTCCAGGGCTCCGAGCCTGTCCGCGGCCTCCAGCACGCGACACCCTCTTTGCTCCAGCAGATACCGGATCATGAAGCGGATGTCGTCGTCATCCTCTACGACCAGCACCGCGGGCCTCCCGGCCGGCGACGAGCCAGGCACAGTGAGTCGTCGGTCGCGCGAAGCTGAAACGTCCCGTTTCGTCTCCTGCATGGCTGACGGCCTTTCTCTAAATGTTGTGGGGGTCGTGCGCCCAGGGGGTTAGGCACAAGGTTAAGCGCGCGCAATGAAGGGTGAGAGCCACACCTGCGGCCACGCCACCCTTCTCCCTGCTTGTCCTACAGCCTCGTCGCGGGCCGCGCGCGCGGCGCCCAATTTTTGACTGTCCGGGGAAAGTAACCCACGGCCCTTAAATTGTCTGTACGACACAGGACATAAAACGTCTAGACATTTGACACAGGTGAAGGCGTGGGGCCTTGGATGGCCGGCGGGCATAAAATAAACGCCCGTGGCGTTGGTCTGACGTTCCAGGTCGTCAAGCCGTACACGTATATGTCCGTTGCCGGACAAAGGGTGTGTGCTAGATTGCCCTTTCGGTTTACCCAGATTCGTTACATAAAGGGCGCGACTTCCGCATCAGGACCAGCTCTTTTAGCCCCGTTCGTTGTTCCAGGGGCGCCGAGCCGGAGGCGCGAGGGATTCCCCGTTCCGTGGAACCATGTCAGCAGACTCCATAGATCAGACCCGGAACAGAATCCTCGCTTCCCTGCCGCCGGGGGAAATGGAGCAGTTGCTCCCGCACCTGAAGCCCGTCACACTGGAATACAAGTAAGTTCTTTACGAGCCGCATAAAGCCATCCGGTACTCTTACTTCCCCGAAGACAGCGTCAGCTAGATGGTCTCGACCGTGATCGATAAGGCGATTGTGGAAGTCGGCTTGGCTGGCCGCGAGGGAATGGTCTGCGCCGCCACCTTCCTGGGGGCTAACTCGTCACCACACTAAGGTATCGTACAGGTCGCCGGGCAGGCCATGAGGATGAAGGCCAGCGTTCTCCGGGAAGAGTTCAAGCGGGGCGGAAGGGTGCAAGACCTCCTGTTGCGGCACACTCAGGCGTACCGGTCCAAATCGCCCAGACATCTGTTTGCAACCATCTGCACGCGCTGGAGGCGCCGCTCAGCCGCTAGCTGTTGATGATCCACAACCGCGTGGATGGGGACGACTTTCTACATATATGCGACGCAGGCCGCCGTCGGCGCGATCACCGTCTTCAGACCGCCACAGCAGTCTGGGGTGATTCCCTCGCATCCCGTAGACCTAGATAACGTGGGGGATAGCCGAGCCGCCACTTTCGACGCCGAGCGCTAACATTGCCTCTTCTTCGCCGTCCCCCATGGCATCCCCGTAAGCGATATAAAACGGCGCACCCTCACCAGACTTGAGCGTTACGTACCTTTTCCTTTCCGGGTCATAGACCGGATATTGAGGGAAGGCAAAATGAGAGAAATCGACCGAACGAATTGGCGGAGTAGGAATAGAGGCAGCATTGGCCAAATGGGTTACCGGGGAGAGAGCTTGGACCGTCGTCGGTTTAGGAATCCCAAACTTTGATTCAGGATTCCGTAGGATCCAAAAGGGGACTCTAGGCTTATTCAGCCCTTGGTTTTTCGAGCTATCACAACGGCCGTATCGAAGAAACCAATTGAGGCGCAGTCTCTTCATCGAACTTGAGGATCTGAAGGAGAAGCTCGTCGCAGGGACGTATGCGCTATCTGCACACTTGGCTAAAATTGACCGGGAATTTTTCAGCTGGTTTGAGTCGAATCTTTCCGAGAGCAGCCCATATAAAGCCGAATTAAGGAAACTATTGGACCTAAAGGATGGTCAATTAGAACAATTTTTGCAGTCGAGACAGCCGGCTAATAACCCGATGACTTTGAAAAAGCATTCCGCCCCTTTCCTTACGGCCAATCTTGGCGGGCTGTCATTGTTTTCCCCTGAATTTCAACGCCTAGCTGTTACCGTTGTTGGGAAACTTACAATGCTTCATGAGGAGGTTGATCAAAACCGGTTCTTCTTCGCCAATACTTTCGACGGAGGTACACCACAAAACCGCCAGATTCTTCATTCGAACATGCAAAATTCATACGCATTTATCATACGTCTCTGCCGTACAATCGTGGGGGACATCAACGCGCTACTCGTCTTGAAGAAATAATCAGAGGCGCAATTGAGAGCATAAAAATAGCGGGAGGGGCAAACGCACACGAGGCCGAAGACTTTTAGCTGGCGAGGCAGGGGTGCTGAAGACGGATTACTACACCCACCTGGACGCGCAGCGCTACCGCTGCGAAGTGGCTTTGCTTAACGAAACCTCTCCCACCTCTTTCTGTTGGGCAGGATAATCTTTCGTTGGGCTGTCTTATCTCCCCGACGGGGACGCAGTAAGGCCCTTTGTCGGGATACCTGCTGTCTTATTCGGGCAATCTATGAGTCGGGACTAAAGCCAAAGTTCTACTCACGAGTGGCCTGACTTGGCTTTCCCCAAGCTGGAAAACGTCGCGCCACAGCTCCTCAAAACCTTGCTCACCATTGTGGACCTGCTTAAAGCCCAAACGGGCATATGCCTTAACGAGTTGCACCATATCCTCGTGCAGGGATGAGGCCAAGACCTCGTTTGAGATTCTCATCCAACCATAATATTGCCCCCGTCTGTGTGTCGCCACACATAGCCGCCTGTAATTGTCAGGCAGCAACACGTTTCATTGGCAAAAGGGTTCAGTTAGGCTAAGTCCTGCGAGGTGGTCGAGGAGACCGAGACGATGGCGCGCGTCAGGCTCGCGGAGGAGACGGCGAAGGAGCTGCGGCTGGCCGAGGAGCTGTGGCTGCCGAAGCACACTGTGAAGGTCGAGGCCGGTAAGTCGGTGACATCCTTTAGCTCAACATTGAGATGAAAAATAAAACCTCAATCTCCAAGACCTTTAATGATAGGGACCTTATGCTTAGGGCGATAGAGCTTGCAAGGAAATGCACGAGCGAGCCCGGCAAGGTGTCCCCTAAGGTCGGGGCGGTCATTGCTCGTGACGGTGTAATAATCGGCGAGGCGTACCGCGGCGAGATGGAGGCGGGCGAGCACGCCAAGTTCACGCTGCTTGAGAAGAAGCTGCGCGACGAGGTCCTTGCGGGCGCGACACTCTACACGACGCTTGAGCCATGCACGCGGAGGAATGACCCGAAGATAGCCTGCGCCCTGAGAATCATCGAGAGGCGTATCGGCAAGGTGTTCATTGGCACGCTCGACCTCAACCCGAGGATACGGGGTCGGGGCGAGATGTACCTCCGCGAGGCTGGCATCAGCATAGCCCGCTTCGACTCCGACCTCATGGCCGTCATCGAGGAGCTCAACCGGGACTTCATGCGGCAGCACCGCACGTCACCCCGAAGGAGGCGCACCGTGGCAGAGACCAAGGATCCGGTTGAGCCCGAACAGACAGGTCCGAACAGATACCGCATCGGCTACACCGAGAACGGCGACAAGGTGGAATGGATACCGGACGACGAGAACCACGGCGAGGAGTGGCCCATGATTCTCCGCCGCAACGACAACGACATCCTTGAGACGCTCCAGGAGTTGTGGGACAAGGTCTGGTGGAACCGGCACATGTATTCGCAGCATCGGCACGAGAAGAAGCTCATAAGCTGCGCGGGTCGGGACGGAATCGGATGCGAAGCGGCGGCGCAGATCGAGGCGAAGTACGGTCGTGAGAACCTCGGCTGGGATGACGTTGAGTGGGGCATCCTCCAAGGCAAGCTGTCAGCGCTCGCTTGGGTCATGGGCAGCGAGTGGGAAGGCTCGATGGATACCTGAAACAAGAATTATAGCCTGCATAAAAATAGCGGGAGGTGCAGACGCCGACGACGTCGCCCCTCCCGCTTCAATTCAGACGCAATAGGATAACGCGTTCAGGAAACCCATGAGCATCATCGCGCCGCCCCGGATCAAGTCTTCTCTGGCGTGAGCGCCCCATAGTCCTCCGCTCCAGCACCTCGCGCATGTCTGACTCGTCCCACGGCTTGGTGATGAAGAGTTGAATCACGCCCGAGCTGATCTCCTTGAAGACGTCACCCACCTGCCCGTACCCGGTCAGCATGACCCTGAAGCTGTCGGGGCAAGTGTGCGCGGCCTCGCGTAAGAAGTCCGTCCCCGGCATCTCCGGCATACTCCAGTCGCTGATGATGATGTCGGGGCACCGCGCGAGGGCCGAGCGCGCCTCGGGGAGGGTTGACGCGGTCTGCACGTCGTACGTGTCGCTGAACATATCCCGGAAAATGTCCAGCAGCACCGGCTCGTCGTCGAAGTAGAGGACGGAAGTCTTATCGCTCATCACACCTCGCCCCTCACCGTCTGGGCGCGGCGCGAATGCCGACCCCGTGGTCGGCGTTTGTTAGTGCCTAGTCGACGCGGCCTGTGAAGACTTCGGCGGGCGGAGAGGATTATACGCCAGATTGACGGGCGGGGAGAAGACCCTGTAAGATTAGGCCAATCGGGCGGCTAGTGAACCCTTCCGCCCCGCGGTTGCTGGGGTGAGGACAGTGACCGATATTGGGCGGGCGCGAGGTCTCCAAGACTGACGCGCCCGCCCTTTTCTATCTTAGAAACCGGGCCACTGCTTGGGGTTTGGGCCGTTTCGCCCGAGTCAGTTGACACGGCCGCCGGATTTAGAATAAATAATTACCACTCCCGGAGTACCTGCTTTCTCTCGAACAATCGGGCTATCTGTTCAGTTCCAAACAAACTGTCGAAGGAGTGGTGTATGTCGCCCCCCGACTCTGCACTGAATACTGAAAACAGGCTGCTCAACAGTTTAACTGTCGAAGAAAGAGAGCGACTGTCGCCCCATCTTCGGCCCGTCACCCTCCCCGTGGGTGAAATCATTTTCCACCCTGACGAGACTACCCGCCGGGTCTACTTCCCCGACGGCGGCATCGTCTCGATCGTCACCACTTCGGAGTCCGGCCAGAGCATAGAGATCGGGATGGTCGGCCGCGAAGGGATGGCGGGACTCGTCGTCCTGGGCGACGCTGTGGCGAACAACCGCCGCGCCGTCGTGCAGGTCGAAAGTACCGGCCTGATGATGGGAGCCGACGCGGCGCGGGAGGAGTTCGAGCGGTGCGGCCGGTTCCAGGAAGTGCTGCTCCGCTACGTGCAGGCTTACCTCACCCAAGTCTCGCAGTCCGTCTTCTGCCAGAGATATCACCGCATTGATGAGCGGCTGGCGCGGTGGCTGCTCGAATGCCAGTGGAGAACAAATTCGGGGGAATTTAACATCACCCACGAATACATAAGTGAAGTGCTGGGGATCCGCCGCGCAGGCGTGACCGATGCTTTGGGGGGATTGAACAAAGGGGGAATCATTGACCACTCACGCGGCTTCATCAAAATCCTCGACCAAGAAAGCTTGAGGGCAGACGCCTGTGAATGTTTTGGAATTATCAAGGCGGAGTTTGAGCGCCTGTTCGGCGCGTAATCATGCGGCCCGAACGGTGTGATATAGTTCACACTTTCCTGTTAAGTGAGTCCGAAGCGGCGTGGATTATTTGCGGCGCGCCGCTTCTTTTTTTGGCCCGCCTCCGGATTCAGTCGAAGAATCTCATGCGGTCCGCTCCTCCTTCCTCCCGTGCCGCCTGGCGTTCGGGCAGGTGGCGAAGTGCGACAGGTAGAACTTCCATTAAGGACATGAGGGGAGGGCCGGCTATTGACTTTCGCCTGCCGGCGGTAATATCGTGCACCCCTCGCCTGCTCCTCGCTCTGAGTCCGCCGCTCGCTCCGGGTTAACGGCTGGCCCCGCGCTTAGCGACTCACAACCCTTTACCCTTCCAGCCTCGACTAAGGAGACTTCACGATGCGTATATTTGACCGCAGGAAGGTGGCGACTCTGGCGTTGGTTCTTGTCGCCGCGACGTTCACCGGCGCCCGGGCATTCGGCCAGAGCCAGAAGGCTTTCCAGAAATCATTAACCATCACCGTCCCGGGCGGAGCCGATTCGAATAACCCCCGCACTAAAACGGCCTCGGCCGCCTTCACCGTCCCGGCGGGCAAGCGGTTAATCATCGAGCACGTCTCGGCCCGCGGGGACTTCCCCCAGCGGTTCATCCCGCCGACCAACTACACCCTCGCCTACGCCGTCTTCACTCTCTCGACGACGGTCGGCGGGGTGACGAGCGCACACGCCGTGGAGAAAGACTTCGAGGGCCTAATCAACGGCTTGTGTAACGTCACGAGCGGGGAAGAAATTTCGCGGACGCGGACCACGTCCAGCCGGCCGATGCGGGCCTACGCCGACCCCAACACGACCGTGAGGTTTACGGTCGCCCGCTTGATTGATGCCGCAGCGGATTCATACGTGAATTGCTCTTCCAGGGTTGAGGTGAGTATCAGCGGGTACCTCGTGGACGCATCTTCCACGACCCTTTAGCCGGCCCCGGGCTTGGGCGGCAGGCGGCCAAGAGGTAGTTCTCCTTTCGATAAACAGAGTGAGGCCCCGACGACGACGTGAGCCTCCTGGGCCTCGGCTCAGGATTGAATTGTTAGGGTTAGGTGTCGCCCCTTGGGGTTCTCTTCCTCTGGTCCTCGGTGTAAGATGTGTGGCGAAAGGTTCTTACAGTCGCCCGCAAGGCGCGACTCCGCGATTAAGGGGTTCCTATGACAGATGGAGAAGGTTCTTACAGTCCCGAGACGTGCGCCTAGTGTTACGGCAGGGGCCGCAGGGGCGCGACTGAGAAGTGCGAGGTCTGTGGCGGCAAGGGCAAATTGATGGTGCTCCAGCTCCCGCAGCGGTGCCGGGGATGCAACTGCACCGGGAGGGTAGGCGACACCGGCGAGAAGTGCCCGTACTGCCTCGGGTCGGGCTGGGAGGGCGTCCTCTCTGCCAGGGTCGCGCCCGGGGTCTAACAACGCGACCATGGTACGCATCCTCGCCACACTTCGGTCCCTCCTGCGGCGTACGCCCGCGGCTGACGAACAGGCCGCGCCCCGCTTCGTCGTCTCCACGCCGGCCCACCTAGTCGTAGGCATCGCCGACGCCCGTGCGATGCATAGCGCAGGCACCGGCCGGAAGCTAATCGGCGGCACGCATAACATCAGCGCGAGCGGTCTCGCCGTATTAGTCCCTTCCCTTGACACCGGGAGCCGCGCGATTATGGAAGGCACCGAGCTGAAGATACTGCTCGACCTGCACCCGCTCGGGACCGTGGAGATGGACGGCCTGGTGGCCAGAGTCGAGGCGATGGAGGAGGGGGAGCGGTCGGGTTACCTGCTGGGCTTGAAGATCACAGAGATGAGTAACGACGACCGCGCCCTTTACCTGGAATACATCGGCACGCGCGGCTGGGAGAGAGTTTTATCCGGGAACGACAAGATATAGGCAATGATATTGCAACGCGGGGTGTGTAATATTGCGCCCATCATTGACCCGGAGTTCGGGCAGAATAAGAGGGCGGGGTCGCTTGGGGGAGCGACCCCGCCCTCTTAATGTTCACGGTTAGGATTATTTCGCGGACCTGCGCAGCGCCTCCGTCCTCGCCCTCCTCCAGGGGCCGCCACTCGACCGAGGCATGTTTGAGCACGTCCTCGTTGAGCGCGGCGGCCTGGGCCTCCATCAGCATCTTCCTGCCGGAAACGCGGGGCGCGGGCTCGCTGGCGGACTTGGGCCCGCGGGCGTTGGCGACTAGAGTGCTAGGGGGCGAGGCGTCGCAGCAGGTTCTCCAACTGGCGCGGTTCTTCCCCAGGTACATTACCCTCTTTGATCGTCTACCGCCTCTGTCGTGACGGGCGCATCTACCATCGGGCGACGCGCACCAACTGGGGGCCGGCGACCTCGCGGACACGGGCAGACCCATTCATGGCGGGAGGTAAAGCTTCGGGCCTAAAGATGGCTGGTGTTGGAAGACTACGAGGACACGCTGATGATGATGAGGGTGCTGCTGGAGCAGCGCGGCCGCCGCGTGGTGTAGGCCAACCGCCGCTCCATCAGCCGATTTTTTTAATGAAATAGGTTCGAAAAGTGTAAACTTCCGCGAGCGGGTCTTAGCGATGCCCTTGCCGTCTTCCCGGGATATGATAAAAATACAAAGGAGAAGGAATGCGGAAAAACGACACCGCGACGGAAGCTGGCGACAAGGGCGAGAAAGGGCTGTTCCTGGGGGACGGCTCGACCCCGAATTACCTGGCCCTCATGCTCCTTCTGGCAGGCGGGGTGCTCGCCGGCTTGGGCGTCCACGACTCCGTCATGCGCGGCACCAGTTACGTCGCCTACGTGGCCTCGGCCCTCCTGTGCTCCCTTGTGGGCATGGCCTTGTTCATGTGGAAAGGCGGGAAGAAGCGTGAGGGCCGCCGCAGGCGCTAGGACAGCGCGCGACAGCGCCCCGCCGCAGACCCGTTAAAGGCCCCCTCTATTCTTTCCAGAGACCACCTGCGCGTGGTTGAGGGCGGCGACCAGGGTGACGCCCCCGAGGATGTTCCCTACCAACGTGGGCACGACGTAACCGCCGACCACTCCCGCCCACGTCGCCCCGCCGGCCGCCGCCAGCACGAACACCTCGACGGAGCCTGCGATGACGTGGCTGAGCTGGCCGAGCCCCACGACATAGGTGATGAGGATTATCACCCAGAAGCGCGCCGTCTCGGCGAACGGCAGGAGCCAGACCATCAGGGCGATCAGCCACCCGGCGAATATTCCCCGCAGCAGAATGGTTCCGAAGCCCGGCTCCACCGCCTTGGCCCCTATCTCGGCGAACGCCGCCCGCACGTGGGGGTCGAAGGCGTTCGTCCTCGCGGCCGCGAGCGCGAGCAGGAGCGCGCCGAGGAGGTTCGCCGCGAGCACGACCGACCAGAGCCGCAGGACGTTCAGGGCCGTCCCGCCGTCCTTGCGCTGCAATAGCGGCAGCATCGGGGTCAGCGTGTTCTCTGTGAACAACTGCTGGCGGCCGAGGATGACGATCAGGAAGCCGACGCTGTAGCCCAGTTTCGCCACGAGCGGGCGCCAGTAAGTGTCAGGCAGGTAGGCGTGCAGCAGCCCCTCGGTGATGAGGGAGAAGCCCATCGAGAGGCCGGCGGCCAATCCCGACCAGAAGAGCGCGGACGAGGGGCGCCCGAGTTCTTCATACCCCTCCTTGAGGATCGCCTTGTAGACGACCTTGCCGGAGGGCGAGCTGCGCTCCTCCACTTCCTTTTGCTCGGCGTCCAGTTTCGGCCGTTCCGGCCCCGGCCTCTCCGGTTCATTCATATTTATTTTCCCGCCGGCACGAATTGCCCAGCCCGGTTCACACAGTACATATAAGGGGCGAGACTAATTCGGGTGGCATTTAAGCCGCATCTTATCAACTCGCCTCCGCATTCTGACGGCCGCCTCTGTTCGGTCTTCGGTCGAAGGCTCGGCCCCCCCTTTCCGCCCGGGGCTTCACGGTTTGACGGCTACACCCCATGGGCCGTCGCCCGCAGGGATGGTGGCTATCACCCGGTTGGAACTCGTGTCTATGACTGAAACGTCGTTCGACAGCCCGTTCGCGGCGTAAAGCTTCCTGCCGTCGGGCGTGAGCCCGAGGCCCCACACGCGGTTACCCACAGGAATCGTGGCGAGGATTTTGTGGTCGCCAGCGTCAATCACCGAGATGTTATTCGCCCGGCCGTTAGCCACGTAGATTCTCCGGCCGTCGTTCGAGACGACCACGCCCATCGGCTTCACGTTGTCGCCCGGGGGGAGTTCTACGGTTTTAATAACCGAGTGGGTTTCCGTGTCGACGACGGATAGGGTCCTGCCCACCTCGGCCGTGACGTAGGCGAGCCGGCTGTCGGGGGAGAAGGCCGTGTCGCGCGGCCTCGAGCCGACCATGAAGGTAGCCGCCACCTCATTCTTCCCCGTGTCTATCACGGACACCGTGTTGCTGGTCTCGGCCGTCACGTAGACCCAGCGCCCGTCCGGGCTGATGGTCACGCCCTCCGGCTCCACGCCGACGACCAGCGTGGCGATCACGCGGCCGGAAGCGACGTCCGTGACGGACGCCGTCCCCGCGTCCTCGTTGGAAATGTAGAGCCTGCTGCCGTCCCGGCTGACCGCGAATTGTTCCGGGTCGCTGCCGGCGTCGTACCGCGCGACGACGTCACCGCCCTCGGCGTCTATGGCCGCGATTTTGTTGATGGCCCCCGGCGTCTGCTGGGAGGAGAAACTCAGGGCGACGTAGACGCGTCTCCCGTCGGGGCTGACGCGGACGCCGCGCGGCCTGGCACCCACCTTAATCGTGTCAACCACGGTGTCGTTGCGCGTGTCGATGACGGTGATGGTGCCGTCACGCTCGTTGCTCACGTACGCGAGCGGCCCCGGTTCTTTAGCCCCGCAGCCCGACCAGAGTTGAAGAGCGAGTACGGCCGCGACCAGTTTGAGCCTTCGCCTGCAAGACGGGGAGATGCCCATTTATAATTCTCAGCCTCCGCCCACATAAAAAACCGGCAGAGCGGTTCGGGTCTTATTCAGGACGCCGGCTCCCCGGATTTACTTAAGGAAGGTAGCCGGCCATGTCTCGGGCGTCCTCTTCACTCACACCGAGGTTAGGCATCGCCGTCAGGGGGTCTACCCCCTGAGGGTTCTGTATCCACCGGATCATGTTTTCGGGTGTGTTGGTCAGTACGCCACCAATATATGTGCGTCCGGCGATCTTCGTCAGGGGCGGGCCGACCAGCGAGTCGGCCTCAGGGATGCCGGGTATGGTGTGGCACGAAGGGCAGCCGTACCTCCTGATTTTCTCGCGCCCGAGCGAAGGGGTCCCGCCCGTCATCGCCGACGCCCTCCTTTCGGCCTCCCAGCCGCAGGAACTAAGCACGAACGTGGCGGCCAATACCAGGCCCGCCGCCGCCGGCCTGAGAACTCCGAGCACTGCAAGACCGTTTCGCATACGTCACTCACCCCCCGATACTCGAGCCCCGACGGGGCGGCCGGCCCCCGGCCGCCGGGCGATCGCCTCCGCCCTTAAGACACTGCGTTCGGATTCGCGCATCCAGCCCGCGCAGAGGGCCAGCCCCGCGACGATGTAGACGAGCCCGGCTGGGACCCACATGATCAGGCCGCCGAGCTGCTGGTCTTCGAGCGGCGTCAGCCCCCACGACGCGGTCGTCCCGTTGTAGGCCGGGTAGAGGACGGAGCCCGCGAATGTTAGGAGCGCGCCCAGCACCCCGCTGTGCACAGCCGTCGTGAAGAGGTAGAGCAACCCGGCCCCGTAGCCGACCACCCCGCGCGGCCCGTGGACGAGCGCCCACCAGAAGAGGAGCGCCGAGAAGAGGAAGGAGACGTGCTGTGCGGTGTGCACGAGGTCGCTCCTGAGGGTCGCCTGAAAGAGCGCGGGGAGGTGCCACACCCAGAGCGCGACCGCGTGAACGGCCCACGCCGCGAGCGGGTTCGTCACGGCGCGCCACGCGCGCAGAAACCAGGGGGCCTTGCCCCAAGCCCCGAGCCGCCGCGCCCAGCCGAGTGGCAGCGCCCACAGGAAGGCGACGACGGGGCGGCCGAGTACCAGGAGCGGGGCGGCCACGAGCATCAGCAGCTCGTGCTGCGTCATGTGCGCGGAGAACAGCACCTCGCCCCAGGGGTGTAGCGGGCTGACGAGCGCGACGAAGAGCGCGAGCCACCCGCCCGTGTAAGCCCATGCCTCCCAGCGCCTGATCCCCCTGCCGCGGCCGGCCTCGCGCCAGAGTTTGCGCGCGCCTTCGAAATAGAGCAAGCCCGAGAGGGCGAGTGACACTATGACGAGCGGGTCCAGGCCCCACGTGTACGGCAGGTCCGAGAGCCCATGAGGTTTGCCCTCGTGCGCCGCGGCGGTCGGCAGGCGAAGGAGCGACAAGGATAAAGTCAAAAGGCATGGCATCAGCGGCAGGCCGAATCCTCTCCCGCCCGGCCTCATCCCCCGTATTGCCTCCGCCTTAATCATCTCTGACACGTCCCGTGAATGAAGACGGGTATCCACTGCGCAACGACGACCAGCACGATGAGGGCGCTCACCATGACGCCGACGGCCGCCATGAAGCTGCTGCGCGGCATTACTCCGGCGTCCTCGTCGTACCACCGGCCCCCGGCGAGCCGCCAGTTGCGCCAGGACAGCAGGCCGCCGGCGGCCGAGACGGCGAGCGCCGCGAACGCCACCAGGTGCAGCGGCCACTCCCGGCCACCCGCCTTGCACGCCCAGACGACGAGCGCGTAGTTGACCTGCAACTCGACGAGCATCGCCAGGGGGGCGGCGAGCATGCCCGCCCAGAGGGCGCCCGGGCCCGCCCCCTCCTTGAACTCTCCCGCCGCCTTCTTCTTGGTGACCACCTCTGAAGCCCCCTTTTAGAGCACGCGCGGCGCGATGTAAATGACTGCGTAGACCAGCAGCCAGATGACCACCACGAAGTCCCAGTAGATGCTGTTCTCTGAGACGTCGACGAACCGCTTGCCCTCGATCGGCCCGGTGAACATGAGGAGGACGAGCACAGCAGTGTCCACCATGTCCGTAAGGAGGTGGGTCGTGTGGAAGACCATGTTCGCCCAGACGATTGAGCCGTACGCGTTCGTGTCCCAGCGGACATTCAGCGCCCCGAACTCGAAGACGCGCACGACCGCGAACGCCACGGCGAAGGCGAGCGTCACGATCATCCAGACCCTCACGCCCCGCAGGTCGAGCCTCTCGGCGGCCTTCTTCGCCAGTTGGTTCGGAACCACGCTCGCGAGGAGAATCACGGTGTTGACCGTGCCCCAGAGCAGGTCCGGGGCGTTGGTCCCGCCCGGCGGCCAGGTGGGCACCCGCGTGCGCAGGAAGAAGTAACTAATGAGGAACACGACGAGCATCGTGCCCTCCATCAGGATGATGCTCCACGTCGCCCACCAAGTCAGCTGGCGATGGCCGAAGGCGTAGGTCGGTAACTTCGAAACGTCTATGGTGCGTCTCGCGCTCACAGCGCCCCCTCTGCCACGCGCAGCGCGGCCTCTTCGCCCGCCCTCTCCATGACCTCCTCGGGCGGGCGCTCTTCGGCGTCTCTCTTCTTCGGCCAGAACCAGCCGATGAGCGCGACGGCGACCGGGATCGAGCCCCAGACGACCGCCCACGGCGTGAAGACCGAGCAGATGAAGAGCGCCGTGGTCGCGAGCGCGGTAACGAGCGGCCAGACGGTCGGGCTCGGGAACTCCTCGACGTGGTCCGGCTCGGCGTCGAGCATCTTCGTGACGAGCACCTGGCGCACGTCGCTCCTGAGGCCCACGATTTCCGGCTGGTCGGGGGGCTCTGTCCACAGGGTGTCTCGGCCCGCCACCGTCGGCGGGCGCAGGAAGTTGTAAGCGGGCGGGGGCGAGGTGGTCGCCCATTCGAGTGTGCTCGCGCCCCAGGGGTTGTCGCCCGCGGGCTCGCCCGTGCGCCGGCTCTTGAAAAAGTTAACGATGAAGACCAGGACGCCCAAGGTCAGGAGCGCGGCGCCGGCGCTCGCCGCCAGATTCAGGCCGCCCCAGTTCATCCCGGGCAGGTATGTGTAGACGCGGCGCGGCATCCCTTCGAGCCCCAACTGGTGCATGGGGAAGAAGGTCAGGTTGAAGCCTGCGAACATCAGCCAGAAGTTGAGCTTGCCGAGGCGCTCGGAGAGCATGCGGCCGGTGAACTTCGGCATCCAGTAGTAGAACGCGCCGAAGAGCGGGAAGAGTGCGCCGCCTATGAGCACGTAGTGGAAGTGGGCGACGACGAAGTAGGTGTCGTGGACCTGGAGGTCCAGGGGAATACTCGCCTGCATCACCCCCGTCATCCCGCCCATGACGAAGGTGAAGAAGAAGCCCATGACGAAGAGCATCGGCGTCTTAAAAACAGGGCGGCCGCGCCAGATGGTCACGATCCAGCAGAAGATCTGGACGCCCGAAGGGATGACGATCATCATCGTCGCCGCCGTGAAGAAGCTCTCGCCCATGCGGGGGCGCCCCGCCGTGAACATGTGATGCACCCAGAGGCCGAAGCCAATGAAGCCGGTCGCGACCAGCGAGAGCACGAGCGCCTTGTAGCCGAAGATGGGCCGCCGCACGAAGGTCGGGATGATGGCCGAGACGAAGCCCGTCGCCGGGATGAAGATGATGTAGACCTCCGGGTGGCCGAAGAACCAGAAGAGGTGCTGCCAGAGGATGGGGTCCCCTCCCTCGGCTGGGTTGAAGAAGTGCGTGGAGACGAGCCGATCCGTGATGAGCGTGACGCTCGCCAGCGCGACGGTCGGCATCGCGAAGAAGATCATGAAGGCCATGACGAGGATGGCCCAGACGTAGAGCGGGATCCTGTTCAGGCTCATGCCGGGCGCGCGCAGCTTGAAGATGGTCGCTATCAACTCGGTCGCGACGACGAGCGCCGAGACTTCCGTAAAGGTGATGAGCTGCGCCCAGAAGTCCACGCGCTTGCCCGGCGAATACTCAGGCCCCGAGAGCGGCACGTAACTGAACCAGCCCGTGTCCGGCCCGACGTTTAAGATGAAGGCGACGTAAATCATGACGCCGCCGAACAGGTAGACCCAGTAGCCGAAGGCGTTCAGGCGCGGGAAGGCGACGCTGCGCGAGCCGATCATCAGCGGCACGAGGTAGACGGCCATCGCTTCCATGACGGGGACCGCGAAGAGGAACATCATCGTTGTCCCGTGCATCGTGAAGATCTGGTTGTAGAGGTCCGGACCGAGGAAGTTGTTCTCGGGGCGCGCGAGCTGGATGCGCATCAGGGCGGCGAGGATGCCGCCGAAGATGAAGAAGCCGAAGGCCGTGATGATGAAGCGCCTCCCGATCGACTTGTGGTTGGCGCTGGTGAGCCAGCCCCAGAAGCCGGGCTTATCGCCCCAGGTCTTTTCGAGCGCCTTGTGCTCGTCGGGGAATTCTTCGGCCAGCGCCGCCGCCGGGGGGCGTGTGACGGCTTCGCCCGGCTTGTCATCGCCCAACCGCGGGCCCTTCGCGCGCGCCCCTTTTCCCTTCCCGTCCTCTTTTTTCTTCCGTCTCCTCACTGGCGCCTCCCGCGGCCTCACTTCAAACTTTGCAGGTAGTCGAGCAGGGCGTGCAGGTCCTGGGGCTCAAGGTTGTTCGGCGGCATCCGGTTGCCGGGCTTAATCTTCTGCGAGTCTACGACCCAGCCCGCCAGGTGCCCCCGCGTGTTCTCCAGCGTCCCCGCCGCGATCGTCAGGCGGCTCGCCACGTGAGTCAGATCAGGCCCGAGCCTGCCCCCGGCGTCCGTCCCCCGTATGCGGTGGCACATGACGCACGGCGACGAGAGAAAGACTTGCTGCCCCCTGGCCTGGCCGGGCGTGGAGGGCTGGGCGGCCGGGCGGACCTGCGCCTCGTACCACGCCCGGAACTGTTCGGGACTTTCGACCACGACCGTGAAGGCCATGTGCGCGTGCTGGTGCCCGCAGAACTCGGCGCACTGGCCGCGGTAGACGCCCTGGCGGTCGGCCCTGATCCGGGTGTGAGTGAGGTGGCCGGGTATGAGGTCCGTCTTGCCGTGAAGGTTCGGCACCCAGAAGCTGTGGATCACGTCCGTAGACCCGAGCCTGAAGAGCACGGGTGCGCCCGCCGGGAGGTGAATCTCGTTCGCCGTCGTGACTATTCGGCTCGGCGTCTCGTTGCGGTACTTCACCTCCCACCACCACTGATGGCCCGTCACTTCCACCGTCAGCCCCTCGTCTGGCGCGGCGGGGGCCGACGAGTAGAGCGACTGGCCCGTCAGGAAGCTCGACACGAGGAGCACGAACAGGATGATGACTGTGACAATGATCCCGCCCCCGACGGCCAGCGCCGAGCGCCTGTCCCCGGCCGGGTCCGGTTTAGTGTCGGGGGCCAGTGCGGCCTCACTGCTGATGGGCTTGCGCCGGCGCAAGGCTGCGACGAGCAGCAGCGCCATGACGATGACGAAGACCGCCGAGAGGGTGTAGAACATCAGCCACCAGAGGCCGCCGATGCGCCCCGCCTGCGGCCCGGCCGGATCCAGCGCCGACTGCGCCCCCCGGCAACCTAACGAGGGCGAGAGCAGAAGGGCGAAAGGCAGGAGGCGGCCCAGGCGCACAAAGATGTTTCGTGCGCTGCTCGCCCGGCTCCGATCTTCCCAACTCCGCCGTTTGTCTCTCGTCATCGGGGCATCTCCGCCGATTTCTGCAGGGTCGAATCCTTCAACGGGCTCGCCTCCATCGAGTTCTCGGGCGGCTTCCCCTGAAGGTGGTCGGGGCGGGCCGGGGCCACGTCTTTCGACACCTGCCCGCTCATCGAGCGGATGTAAGCCGACAGTTGCCAGACCTGGAAGTCCGGGACCTTGCCGCGGAAGGACGGCATCCCGTTCGGGCGCCCCTCGACGATCGTCGAGAAGACCTGCTCGGGCCTCCCGCCGTAGATCCACTCGTCGTCCATGAGCGGGGGGCCCATGCCGCCGCCGCCCTGCGCGTGGCAGCCGTTACAGTTGTAGGCGCTGAATAGCCGCTTGCCTTCGGAGAGGGCGTAGGCGTTCCCCTCGTACTCGTTCTTCACTTCACCGGCGGGGGCGCCCTGGCCCGGCCGCAAGTCGCTCAGAGTCTTCGAGTTGATCCTGCTCGACGAAGGGGGCTCCACCCTGAAGCCCCGCTCCTCCCTTTCACACGAAATCAGACAGGCCCCGGCGGCAAGACACGTTAGAACGGTGGCGACCAATGGCGCTCGTCTCATACAGCCCCCTCCCTTTTCACGGCCCCGCCTGACGTTGCGGCGCTGCCCCCACCCTCGGGACGCCGTACTCGTCAAGAATGCTCTCGATCTCACCCCTCTTCCGCCCGAGTATTTCCTCCAACTGATCCTTGAACGCATTATCCCCTCGCCTCACGCCGACCGAGATGTCAAAGACGAACGGAAGAAAGGGGCGGTCTATCTCTGGCGAGACCGGCACGACCTCAAGCGGCACACGCTGCTTCTTCGCAAAATAACCCACCAGCGGCCCCCACGCCACGGCCACGTCGATCTCGCCCTTCGCGACGGCTTCGACGATTCCGGAGGGAGGGTTCGGCCGCGCGTAATCTCCGTAGACGTTGTAGCCCCTGACGTTCTCGATGATCCGCCGGTTGCTGAGCGCGTGCGCCGGCGGGCTGTTCGCGGAATCGTCGCCGATCATCTGCACGCCAACCTTAAGTTCTCGGAGTACTGGGTCGTCGAAGGAGCGGACCTTGAGGCCGCGGTTCTTCCGGTAGACGAAGGCGTAGGTCGAGCGGTAGTACGGGGCCGTGGTCAGCGCCAGTTCGAAGCTACTCGGCACGCCCATCACGACGTCGCATATTCCCGCCCTGAGAGTGTTGCGGATGAATCCGCGCCGCTGCGCCCACCAAGTGTACTCAACCCTTATATTCATTTCCCGGGCGACCAGTTCAGCGATTTTGTTCTCGAACCCCTCCAACTTCTGATTCGAGAAGGGCAGGTTGTTCGGGTCCGCGCAGACGCGCAGGGCGCGCCTCCCGCCGGCCTGCTCGGACGCCCGAGTCGGTGGAGGCTGTTCCGGCGCTCGAGCTTCCGATGCTTGCTTGCCCCCGGCGCAAGAGAGGGACAGCGGGGCCAAGAGCGTAAGCAGGCAGATGAAACGCGGCAGGCTCGTTTTCGACGTGATAATCAATGTAGTTTCAGGGGAGCGAGAAGACATAGAGCGTGCCCCCCTTCGTCGTATGCTCCGGGAGATCCGACATCGCCCCCGCGAAGCCGAGCGCGGCGGTCGGGTCGCGCGGGTCCAGCCCGGCGGCGACGATGGCGCCCGACCAGCCGCCCACGCCCGAGAGGATGGCAACGTACTCTTTGCCTTCGGGGCCGCGGTAGACCACCGGCTGTCCGATGATGCCCGAGCTGACTTTGAACTTCCACAGCTCCTCGCCCGTGCGCGCGTGGACGGCCTTGAAGTAGCCGTCCATCGTGCCGTAGAAGACCACGTCGCCGGCCGTCACGACCGCGCCGCTCCAGACCGGGAACTTCTCCTTGACGCTCCAGACCATCTTGGCCGCCACGGGGTCCCAGGCGCCGAAGACGCCGCGGTTGCCGCCCGGCCCCGCGTACATCCTCGTGTTCATGCCCACGTACGGCGTCCCGGCGATGTAGCCGACCTCGACGCTTTCGGCGTCTTCGCAGAGGTTGTTGTGGGGGATGTAGAGGAGTCCGGTTCGGGGCGAGAAGGCCGAGGGCTGCCAGTCCTTAGCGCCGGGGCTCGCCGGGCAGATGTCGCGGACGACCGTGTTGACCTGCTCAGTGTTCTTCTCCTCGTTGTAGATCAGCCTCCCGCTCTGGAGGTCGACGCCCTTCGATGTCGTGATGTGGGCGAAGGGGGTGGCCGAGAGCACCTGCCCCGTGGCGCGGTCCAGCACGTAAACGTACCCGTTGCGCTCCGGGCGGACCAGGACCTTTCGCGCCCGCCCGCTCACGGGCATCTCCAGCAGGATTTGCTCGTTGACGCCGTCGTAGTCGTGAAGGTCGTGCGGGCTCCACTGGTAGAACCAGACCGCCTCGCCCGTGTCAGGTTTCCGCGCGAAGATGCCCGATGTCCACTTATTATCGCCCGGACGCTGCGCCGGGTTCCAGGGGCCGGGGTTCGCCGTGCCGTAGAAGATGAGGTCGAGTTCCGGGTCGTAGGAGATCCACCCCCACACGGTCCCGCCGCCCATCTTCCACGCGTCCGGCGGCCACGTCACCACCCCGAGGTCCTGGCCGCGGTCCTGCGGGTAAAAGGGCTTGAAGTTCGGCCCGATCAGGCAGTCGGCGTCGGGGCCCGTGCTGTAGGCGCGCCACGCCACCTCGCCGCTATTCGCGTCAAGCGCGGTGAGCCAGCCGCGCACCCCCATCTCGCCACCCGAATTGCCCACCAGCACTTTATCTTTGACGACGAGCGGCGCCATCGTCATCGTCTCGCCGCGGTTGATGTCGCCGAGCTTCGTCTTCCAGACTTCCTTGCCCGTCTCCGCATCCACGGCGACGGTGTGGTTGTCGAGCGTGTTGTAGAAAATCTTCCCGCCCGAATAGGCGGCCCCGCGGTTGACGACGTCGCAGCACGCGACGCCCTGCGCCGCGGACGCAGGCTTCGGCTCGTACTTCCATTTCGTCACGCCGGGTTTCGTGAGGTCGAGCGCGTAGAGGATGTTCGGGTACGGCGTCACCACGTACATCGTGCTGCCGACCACTATGGGGGCAGCCTCCTGCCCCCGGTTGACGCCCGTGGAGAAGGTCCACGCGACCTTGAGGTTCTTCACGTTCTCGGCGTTAATCTCGTCCAGCCCGCTGTAGCGCGTGCTCGCGTAGTTCTTTGCGGGCATCAGCCACTGGCCGTCTTCAGTCTCGGGGGCTGCCGCCCCCGTGGGCAATGAGGCAGTCTGTTGCGGCGTAGGTGTCTGCGATTGTTGTTCGGGTGCCTTCTGTGAGCAGGACAGGGATAAGAGCAGGGAGATGATTATGATCGAAAGGAGTACCGGGTTTCGGGGCCAGAACCTTGCCGGGATGGGTCGATCCATCACTCCTCCCGTAGCTTAGTGCGTTTGTCGCTTCTTGCGGTGAAAGAAGTAAACCGCCGACAAGGATGTGACTTTACGATAAAGAATTTACGCGGTGGAGATTGTTATCTCAGTCCGCTAGAAGTGTCTGTACGCTACAGTACGAGCGGTCCGGGAATCCTTTGTGTAACAATAGTTAATAAATCCCATGGCGGGCAGATCCATTACCGCCGCGGCCGAATACTGTCTGACCATGTCGGACTCTGATACACCGCCGCCTAAATTTCGTACTTGAGCGTACAGACCGTCTTTTTTACGCCTCATATACTTACTCTTTTAACCCCGAGCAAGTCATTTTAGAGAACCGAGTCCTGTGTGAGCGCTTCCGGGCGTGCTTCCGGCGGCGCCAGTCGTTTTCCACAAACATGACCCGGCCGGAAGACTCGCGATGCCTTCAGCCGAAGTCTCATCCATCAAAAACCGTATTCTCGCCGCGCTGCCGGCGGTAGAATACGAGCGCCTCTCCCGAAGTTTGAAGACGGTCTCACTGGACTTCGGCCAGACGCTCTACGAAGCGGAAGCCCCCATCGAGCAAGCTTATTTCCCCACTAACTCCATCGTCTCTTTGCTCTGGGACCCGGGACCCCGCGAGACCATCGAAGTGGGCACGGTGGGCAACGAGGGCATGGTGGGGCTGCCCGCCCTCCTCGGGGTCGAAACGACGTTCAACCGCGCCGTCGTACAGGGGCCGACTGAGGGCTTCATTCGCGTTAGGGACGCTTGTCGCTTTTAAGTCAGATATGCGCAAAAGAGCTGTGAGCATGGAGCAGGTATCTTTGTTGGGCCAATTACCTGGCCGGTAAATCTGCGCCCCTGGTTTCTGACCTCACTTTGGAGTTTTCGCCCGCGCCCTCCGGCACATATAAGTACTGCCCGCGCTTAGCGGCCGGTCGTCACGAAGGCCGAGGGAGCGGCGCGGCAGTTCCCCCGCCCCGCACCCCTGCAAGTACGGTTAACGTCTTAACCGCCGTCTGGGCCTAGTAGGCTTCATTCGGCCGGCGGCTGAATGGGTGAATCGGCTTATTCCGCCGCGGCCAGTTGATGTCGTGGTAATATTAGAGGGGACTTTTACAGTCCGCCCGTTCCCCTAAAATCCCCCCGTCGTCACTTCCATTCAATTCCACTTGATAAGTGTGCCTATGTCTAGCGGGCCCCCGGCCGACCTAACAGGTGATAAAGACGACAACGATTCGCTCGCCGGGTTGCGCGGCGGCGAACTGGCGCCTTACTGGCTAGCCGCCATCATAGAGTCTGCGGAAGACGCCATCATCACCGAGACGCTCGGCGGCCGCATCACGAGTTGGAACAAGGGGGCCGAGCAAATCTTCGGCTACACGGCCGGCGAGGTCATCGGCAAACCCGTGACCGTCCTGACACCCGCCGACCACCCTGACGAGGAGCCGGCCATCCTGGCGCGACTCAGCGCGGGCGAGCGGGTCGAGCACTACGAGACCGTCAGAGTCCGCAAGGACGGAACGCTCCTGGACATCTCGCTGACAGTGTCCCCGATCAGGGGGCCGGGAGGAGAGATCGTCGGGGCGTCATCAATCGCCCGCGACATCACGGAGAAGAAGCGCATCGAGGCGGAGCTTCGCGCCCGCGAGGAGGAGCTGACTGATTTCATCGAGAACTCGGCCGTAGGGCTGCACTGGGTCGGCCCCGACGGGACCATCCTGTGGGCGAACAGGGCGGAGCTCGAACTGCTCGGCTACGAGCGGGACGAGTACATCGGGCACCACATCGCGGAGTTCCACGCCGACCGCGAGGTGATCGAGGACATCCTCGGGCGGCTCACGAGGGACGAAACCCTGCACGGCTACGAGGCTCGCCTGCGGTGCAAGGACGGCTCCCTCAGGCACGTCCTCATCAGCTCCAACGTGCGCCGGCAGAGCGGGGAGTTCCGCCACACGCGCTGCTTCACGCGCGACATCACCGAGCGCAGGCAGGCTGAGGAGGCGCTGCGACAGAGCGAGGAGCGCTTCTCCAAGGCATTCAGGGCGAGCCCGCTCGCCCTGACGATTACGTCGCTGCGGACCAGCCGGCTCATCGAAGTCAACGAGACTTTTACCCGCCTGTCAGGCTACACGCGCGAGGAGGCGGTCGGCCGCACGACGCCGGAGCTGGGCGTGTGGGTCAGGGACTCCGACCGCGAGGAGGAGGTGGCGATGGTCTCCGAGCGCGGGCGGGTGCGCGACCTCGAATACCGCTTCCGCATGAAGGACGGCACGGAGCGGGTCGGGTTGGTGTCGGCCGAGCGCATCGAGATCGGCGGCGAGCCCTGCGCGCTGACGGTCATCCAGGACGTAACCGAGCAGAAGCGGGCCGAGGCCGAGCGCGACCGGGTGCTGGAGCGCGAGAAGGCGCTCAGGGCAGAGGCCGAGGAGGCCAGCCGCCTGAAGGACGAGTTCCTCGCCACCATCTCGCACGAACTGCGGACGCCGCTGACGGCCATCCTCGGCTGGTCGCACCTGCTGCGCACGGGGCGGCTCGACGAAAAGAATGAGGGGGGCGCGCTTGAGACCATCGAGCGCAACGCGCGGACCCAGGCGCAGCTCATAGACGACCTGCTGGACGTGTCGCGCATCATCACGGGCAAGCTCAGATTGGACGTGCGCGCGGTGGACCCGAACTCCTTCATCGAGTCGGCCGTCGAGGCAGTAAGGCCCGCGGCAGAAGCCAAGGGCATCCACTTGCAGAAGATCATGGATACGGGCGTGGTCTCTGTCTCGGGCGACCCCGTCAGGCTCCAGCAAGTGGTGTGGAACCTGCTGTCGAACGCCGTCAAGTTCACGCCGAAGGGCGGGAAGGTGCAGGTCAGGCTGGAGCGGGTCAACTCGCACATAGAGATCACCGTCGCCGACAGCGGGCCCGGCATCGCGGAGGAGTTCCTGCCCTACGTCTTCGACCGCTTCCGCCAGGCGGACCAAGGGACTACCCGCGAGTACGGCGGGATGGGGTTGGGCTTGGCCATCGTGCGCCACATCGTCGAACTCCACGGCGGGACCGTGCGCGCCGAAAGTCCGGGCGAAGGAAAGGGCTCGACCTTCACGGTGCTGCTGCCGGTGGCCGCCGTCTACCAGAACGATGACGTGCGCGAGCGCGTGCGTCCCGCGGCGGGAGACACACTGCCCTCCTACGAGTGCCCCGACAGGCTCGACGGGCTGAGGGTACTCATCGTGGACGATGACCCGGACACGCGGGAGTTGCTCAAGGCCGGACTCGGGCGGTGCGGCGCCGAAGTCGTGGCGGCCGCGTCCGCGGGCGAGGCGCTAGAAGCAATCGCGGCCGACCCGCCCGACCTACTGATCAGCGACATCGGGATGCCGGGCGAGGACGGGTACGAACTGATCAGGAAGGTCAGGGCGCTGCCGCCGGAGCGTGGCGGCCGCGTGCCCGCCGTCGCCTTGACGGCTTACGCGCGGACCGAGGACCGTCTGCGGGCGCTGAGGGCCGGCTACCAGATGCACGTGTCGAAGCCCGTCGAGTTGGCCGAACTCGTGGCCGTCGCCTCGAGCCTCGTCCGGCGCACCGGCCAGCCCCAAGGTGAGCGAGGTGGGCTTTGATGGTAAGCTGAATTTCTTACACGACTTTTCATTAGCCAAGATCCGGCACGGTTGCGGTTAGCATAGACGTAGGGCCTGACGGCAAGGAGGGAATGAATCATGGCGGAACAACTGAGGGATAAGGTGGCAATAATCACCGGGGCCAGCGCCGGGATCGGGCAGGCGTGCGCGCGTGCCCTGGCACGAGAAGGAGTCAGACTGGTCCTCACCGCGCGCCGGCAGGAGCGGCTCGAACAGCTCGCCGCCGAGGCCAGGCAACTCGGCTCAGACGCCGTCTTCGTCGCGGGCGACGCGCGGGAGGAGGAGACGGCGCGCAGGGTGGTCGAGCGGGCCGTGAGCGAGTTCGGCCGCGTGGACATCCTGATCAACAACGCCGGCGTGGGCAACTACAAGGACCTGGTCGAGACCTCCACCGAGGAGTACGACGAGATGATGGACGCCAACGTCCGCTCGACCTTCCTGTTCACGCGCTACGCCGTGCCCGTGATGATCAATCAGCGAGCGGGGCTCGTCCTGATGATCTCCTCGATGGCGGGCATCTACGGCTTCCCCGGCGAGGCCGTCTACTGCGCGACGAAGTTCGCACAGATCGGCTTCGCGCAGGCGCTCGACAAGGAATTGAGGCCACACGGCATCAAGGTCGGGGTGATCTGCCCCGGCGGGGTGAAGACCGAGTTCGCCGTCGGCAAGGGGCGCACCGAGGAGGGCGTGGAGCAGTCGGAGATGCTGGAGGCCGAGGACGTGGCCGAGGCCGTGCTCTTCGCCTGCGCGCAGTCGCCGCGCTCGCGCATCATCCAGGTCCAGATGCGGACGATGGCAGAGGCCCTGACTTAGGAGCGAGTGCCGAGGTTGCACGGATTGCCTAACCCGACCCGTTGCGGGCGCGCCGTATGAGGCTGGTCATGTATGTTTAGCTGATATAAAAGTAAGGGGGCCAAAAGTTTGCCGGCATGGCGAAACGAAGAATAGCCATCCCCGTCTCCCTCACCTCGGAGCAGCGCGAGCGGCTGGAGCGGCTCTGGTTCTATTTCGGGAACTACGGGCCGAAGGCCACGCCCGGCAACCACAGCTTCATCCAGCGCCTACTGGAGAACGGGTACGACGAGCGCCCCCTGCACAGGAGGCGGACGCCTAAGTCTGAAATCCCGACGCCCGAGTGCGAGGCGGCAGTCGAGGCGGTCCTGGCGATGAGAGTGGGCTCAGCACCCGGCGGTCGGGACACAGGATCCGGCGGCCCCCGAGTAATCAGTAACACCGGGGAGCGCCGCCGCTCGGACGTCGACCCGGAGACGAAAGCCGTGCTCGACGACATCAGACGACGCGAAGGCGTTACGCGCGGCCGGCTCGAAGGAGAAGGCGACGCCCCTGAGGCCGCATAAGGTAGGGAGTAACGATTGAGCAGCGAACCCATCTTCGTCTTCGGCTCCAACCTCTCCGTCAGGCACGGCAGGGGGGCGGCCCTGCGCGCGCGAACACCACGAGGCCATATCCGGCAAAGGTGTGGGACCGCAAGGCACGAGCTACGCCATCCCGACCAAGGACCACGCGCTACGCGGTCTGCCTTTAGATCAAATCGTGCACTACGTTGATCGGTTCATAGAATTCGCGGAAGAGCACGCCGAGATGACGTTCCAGATGACGCGCGTCGGCTGCGGGACGGCCGGCTACAGCGACAAACAGATGGCACCGCTGTTCGCCGGGGCGCCAAAGAATTGCCGGCTGCCGGAGGAGTGGAAGCCGTTTTTCCAGAAAGCAAAGGGGGAGAAGTAAATGAACAAGTACGAGGATCAGACGCGCACCTGCGTCGACTGTGGCGACGAGTTTATCTGGACCGCGGGCGAGCAGGAGTTCTTCCACGTGAAAGGTTTTACGGACCCGCCGAAGCGGTGCAAGGCCTGCAGGCAGGCGCGCAAAGCCGACCGCGAGCAGAGGGGCGGCAGGTGAGTACGAAATCCTCAGCCGGACCGGGAGGGAAGGTTATCCAGAGTCGGTGTATTGTAAAGTGTTACGTCAATAAGGCAAGGACGAAAGTGAAGCCCGGCTGCGGCGACCGAGGCGACGTGGCCAGAGGCCCCTCCGGTTCTAAAAAGTCTTCTTCTAAGAGACCTACGAAGAAGGCAGGGACAAAAAAGAGTTCCAAGGGAGGTAAGGAATGAAGAGAAAACTCTTACTGATCATCCTTCTGCTCGCTTTCAGTAATCTCTCCGGTCGGGCCCAGGTCACGGCCATCAAGGCCGGTAAACTGGTCATCCCGGAGTCGGGGGCCGTATTAAACAACCAAGTTATCCTCATTGAGGGGAAGAAGATAACAGCAGTCGGCGCAGGACTGCGGATACCCTCGGGCGCGAATGTCATCGACCTCTCGAATATGACGGTGCTGCCGGGGCTTTTCGACGCGCATACTCATGTGTGTCTGACCATGGCTAGCGTACAGCCCGGCAGCAAGAGTAGCACTGATAGAGAACTATTCATCTCCACCCTGACAGACACCACCGCCTACAGGGCCATCCTCGGGGTGGCCAACGCCCAGTCGATGCTGGGGGCCGGATTCACCACCATCCGCGACGTCGGCAATGCCGGTAATTATGCGGACTCGGACCTACGGCGCGCGATTGAAAACGGCATAGTAGTCGGCCCTACTCTGATCGGCTCCGGGAGGATCATCGCCCCCACCGGCGGCCAGTACCGCAACCTGCTCCAGCCGGAAAAGCGTGATCTGGCTGTCCCCGAATACCTTTTCGCCGACACCAGGGATGAACTAAAGAAGGCTGTCCGAGAGAACATTCTTTACGGCGCTAAGGTGATCAAGATAGTCGTGGATGACCAGCCCTACATATACTCAGTGGAAGACATTAAGTTCGTGGTGGAGGAGGCGGAGAAGGCGGGGCTCAAGGTGGCCGCGCACTGCGCGACGGAGCAGGGGGCGCGCAACGCGTCCCTGGCAGGCGTAGCCTCCATCGAGCACGGCTCTGTCATGTCGAATGAGACTTTGGAACTGGCCAAGAGGAATAATGTCGTGCTGGTCGGTACAGATTTCACCGAGCTGGTCTTAAAGGCTTACGGCTCTCCCCCGGAGTCACACGCTAAGATCGTTGACAGACTCAGGCGGGCGTACCGCATCGGAGTACCCATTGCGTTCGGGTCCGATGTCGTCGTGGACGTCCAGGGGCATACGCGGGGCAGCATCTCATTATCCCTGATAGAGAGCTTCGTCGAAGCCGGCATCCCTCCGAAGGCGATCCTTCAGATGATGACAACTAATGGGGCGCGACTGCTGGGGGTGGAGAAAGAGCGTGGTGCAATAAGGCCGGGTTATGCCGCCGACATAATAGCCACGCCGCAGAACCCGGTGGATGACATCCTGGCCCTCAGGCAGGTTAAATTCGTGATGAAGGACGGGAAGGTTTTCAGGAATTGATGCCCGCCGATAAGATGATAATGCGCCCTTCTCAAGTTCTGATTAAATTCAATATAGCCGCCTAACGCCCGAATTAACCGGACGGGAAATATTGTATCAAGCCTTCAACCTTGCGGATGAGAAGTAGGCTCATTCCGCTCCGGTTGAATGAGTTGTTAGACGCCGTGCGGGCGTTATTGCACAAATAGCTGCGGAGGCGATACGTCTGCTAAGTTCAGATGCGTGACCAAACGAACTAAACGTAAGTACCGCATCCGCAACTGGCGGCAATATAACTCAGCCCTCGTCTCGCGCGGAAGTCTCACTCTGTGGATTGACACCCGCTCGACTGACACTTGGCTCGACTGTGACTGTCCCGCGCGCAAGGGGAGACGCCGCACCTACACGGACACGGCCATTCTGTGTGCACTCCTGTTGCGAGAGGCTTACCACCTGCCCTTGCGCTCTACGCAGGGGCTCATCTCATCAGTGCTCGGGTTGCTGCGAGCGAGCTTGCCAGCACCTCATTATTCAACTCTCTCCAGGCGCGCTCGCTTGCTCGAACTATCGCTGGCCGCGCCGCAGAAGATCAGTCATCTGGTCCTCGACTCCACGGGCCTGAAAGTCTACGGCGAAGGCGAATGGAAGGTCAGAGCGCACGGCAAGGCGAAGCGCCGGACGTGGCGCAAACTCCACATCTCGATGGACGCCTCGACTCACCAGATCACGGCCGCCTCACTGACTGACAAGGAGGTGTTGGATCGTAACGCAGTGGTCGGACTATTGGGGCAGACCGCAGGAGAGATAGTGCGAGTCTGTGGGGACGGGGCCTATGACTTTGAACAATGCTACCGGGCGATAAAAAGTCGGCGGGCCATTGCACTGATACCGCCCCGTAGTGATGCCGTGATACGTGGCAAGAGTCCGTTCGAGCAGAGGGATGAGAATGTGCGCGCCATCCGCAGGCTAGGCCGCAAGCGGTGGAAGAAACAGAGCACCTACCACCGCCGCTCACTGGTGGAGACTGCCTTCTTTCGGTTGAAGGCGATCTTCTCGGACAAACTGCGGGCGCAAAGGATGGACACGCAGTCGGCTGAAGCGAGGGTCAGATGCCTGGCTATGAATCGGATGAGCATGTTGGGAATGCCGCAGAGTTATGTCGTATGAGCCCGGCGGATGAAATGAGGTGGGGATCTATTCGCTCTACCCATTTGTGCAACAACGCCCGCCGTGCGATTAGGGGCGACTCTTACGCCCTTTCAGCTTTTTAATCGCCGCGTCCGTCACAGGCAGGGAACAGAGAACCCCCTCGCTGGATACTGCGGGCACAATTGTCACCTCCACGATTTCCCCAGCCTTGACCTGGACTCCCTCACGCCTGGTCGCCGCGAACCCCGGTAACTTCTCCGATCTGATTTGGTATGTCCCGGCAGGCGCTTCGATTTCGAAGTAGCCATCCTCGTTAGAACTTACCTCGAAAGAATCCGCCGGGCTCTGGATTATGACTTGAACTTGAGGGATAGGCATCCCTGCGACATCCACGACCCTACCTTTGAGCCTTCCGGCCTTATCCGTCTGGACACCGAAGGCGGATGCCGGCAAGAGCGCCAGTATGGTCAAGAATGATAGAAGTTTCTTCATACTTCACTTCCATTCAACAGGCGTCTAACGCCCGAATTAACCGGGCGGGAAGTATCTGAATAAGCATTCAATCTCGCGAATGAAATCCAAGCTCGTTCCGCTCCGGTTGAATGAGATGTTAGGTGCGCCTTCTGATTTAACCATTCCCGTGCAATTCACGGGCCTGTTGCACGAACTTCAGAAAAGGTAATCGATGTTTGCAACTAGGGCAAACTTTGTCTTTGCCGATATGGACATCCTCCACGATACGAAGAAACTGCATCTTTTCATATCCGATACGAACATCTTTAGGTAGACCGAAAACCTCTGATTTAAACGAGCCAAAATCAACCTGGCAGAAATCACACAGGACTAAATTAAGATCACCAAAGATTCGCACTTCGGCATAAGAGTGTTTTCTGGCCAATGCATGTTCAATCTCTTCGGGTAAATTGCCGCACTGCATACACGGAGCAACATCCGCGGCCTCAAGAGTTGTGTAACAGAGGGGGCAATGCGTTTCACTCATTTCAATTCATCAAATCGCTAGCACCTAACGCCGAATTAACCGGGCGGGAATCAACTACGAATAGAATCCAAGTTGACGATGACATGCAAGCTGATTCCGCTCCGGTTGAATGAGTTGTTATGCCTCCCACTCGCCGGAACCACGCGCCTGCCCGCACGCCGCACAGAAGCTCGCGCGGGGCGTGCGCAGCGGTTTCCTGCAATGTTCGCACGGCGGGCCGTAGATGGAAATGCTGTGATGCATGATGGCATTATGAGACAACTCAACCATGCCCGTCATGCGCTCGTAAGCCTCGCGCACAGGGCGGAAACGCTCATTAATCGGACATTCATCAAGCGGCAGATTATGCTTCAGCCGAAACTCTTTAGTGGCACTCATGCCTTCGGAATACAGCTTCCCTACGATGGCGAATTCTTCTTCATCAAGCATCGGCACATCCATCTTACAACGCTAGCACCACATGACCTTCATGATGACACCCTACGAAATGGGAAGAGGCATAACGGCCGAATTAACCGGGCGGGAGGGATTGCCGAGTAGCATCCGAGTTCCCGATGAGAGATGGGCTCGTCCCGCTCCGGTTGAATGAGTTGTTATGCCGCCCCCTACCACTCAAGCTGCGACCCGCGTGGGACGTCCTCGGCCGATACGCCGCCGAAGAAAATGCAGACCACTGAATGATGCGCCTCCGAGCCGCCGGCGACAAGCCGAGATACCGCCCCGTCAGGCTTGTGTACCGTCATGGCCTGCCCTTCAACCTCAGGTGGCTCGCTGATCTGACTGGGCTCGAGAATAGCCAGAACGCCTTCGCCGCGCCCGGCGAACTCAGGGTAACGATGGGTCCAAGTATTCCGGAAAGTGATGGTGTCCACCACCTGGTACATAATCACCCTCCGCTAATGGCGGCATAACGCTGGGGATAACCGGCGCGCACGAACCGCCGCCAGCGGCAACTCTTGCATAAGAGGCTCGCTTATTGCGCGTCCGGTTCATCCCCTTGTTAGATTTCGCCGTTGTCCGCCCCACGCTGCCCATCCTCTGCCTGAGCAACGTTGGAAGAGACAGCATCGATCAATTCTTTAAACCTCTCAATAAATCCGGGATAGAACTCCGGGTCGGCAAAAGATTTGTCCCCCTGACTCTCCGTCAATCGGAAGCCGTCTTCTAAAGCGCGCAGGAAGACTCGCTTGTCGGTATGCGAGACTTCGCTCAGGTCGATGTAATCAAGCCCGTCCTCGATCACTCCTTTCTTCACCTCGGATAGTAGCCTCTCATTTTCCGCCGGGATAAAGGGCACAGACTGTCTGAGGACATGATCGAAGACCCACGAGGCCGCGCTCCAGCCTTCTCCGTCGCTAATCTTAATGGCTCCGGCCATAGTATCTAAGTAACAGCACGCGCTAGAAATCTAACTTTGTATTGGGCGCACCAAAGTGCGCCTTGTAAAGCGCACTAAAGTGCGTATAATACCGGCCCCCTCGCAATTCCCCGGCATTTTAGCACCTCGCGCTTTGTTATGCGTAATTACCCCCGGCCGCGTTATACGCACTTTCCGCGGCCTCCCCCGCCCCGAGAGGAGCCCCGCCGTGCCCAAACTACTCGAACAGGTCAGCAATCTCTCCCGCGCCCGCCACTACAGCCACCGCACCGAGAAGAGTTACCTTTACTGGATCAGGCAGTTCATCCTCTACCACGGCAAGCGCCACCCCGCGGAGATGGGGGCGTCCGAAGTCACGGCCTTCCTCTCCCACCTGGCGGTCGAGCGCCGGGTGGCGGCCTCGACCCAGAACCAGGCGCTGGCAGCGCTCCTCTTCCTTTACAAGGGCGTGCTGGGGCTCGCGCTCCCGTGGCTGGCCGACGTGGTGCGCGCCAAGCGCCCCGCGCACGTGCCAGTCGTGCTGACCCGGGCCGAGGTCAGGGCCGTGCTCTCGCACCTGCGCGACTCGCAGTGGCTGATGGTCGGTTTGCTTTACGGCTCCGGGCTCAGGCTGACGGAGTGCCTGAGGCTCAGGGTCATGGACATTGACTCAGTCTACGGCCAGGTCACGGTCAGGGGCGGCAAGGGCGGCAGGGACCGGCGCACGGTCCCCCCGGCCTCGCTCAATGAGCCGCTCGCGCGCCACCTGGAGAGGGTCAGGGCCCTGCACGGGCACGACCTGGCGGAGGGCCGCGGCAGGGCCTCGCTCCCCTTCGCGCTCTCGAAGAAATACCCGAGGGCTGACCGCGAGTGGCGCTGGCAGTACGTTTTCCCCTCCAGGGGGCTGAGCGTCGAACTACAGACCGGCATAGTCAGGAGGCACCACGCCTCGGAGAGTAGTTTGCAGCAGGCGGTGAAGAGGGCGGCCAGGATGGCGGGCGTGGAGAAGCCGGTGAGCTGCCACACGTTCCGCCACAGCTTCGCCACGCACCTCTTGGAAGACGGCTACGACCTGCGGACCATTCAGGAGCTGCTGGGTCACAAGGACGTTTCGACCACCATGATCTACACGCACGTCCTGAACAAAGGGGGCAAGGGCGTCAGAAGCCCGCTCGACTGATCCGCGGCCGAATCGCCTAACTATTCTACATTCTGGAGGCAAGTTCGCCGTCTTCGGGATGGCGCGGCCCGGTCTCGACCTAAGCCTTCGTCCCCGGGGGGCGTGCCCCCGAAATCCGGGTGAACCGCCCCGCTTAACGCGGGGGCCTGCGCCGCGCGCCGAAACTCCTGAACGCGCTCACCGGAGTCGGGGCCCCGACTCAAGGCGAATTCCTGGATTTCGCGTTCGACGCTACGGCGCTTACATGACTCGACTAGAAATGTAAACATCGAAGGACCTCAAGAGTTCTAATCCGTTAGAGCCGTCTTGAACGCGAGTTCTCCACTGAGGGAGCCCGTCCTTTATTTTTAGCGAACCTCCCTAAAATGCGCTCACTATGTTTGTCACGTTTCACAGAGATTCGCTGCACGTAAACGCGGGTGGTGGAGGCGCTCCGGTGCCCGAGCGCGTCCTGCGTCTCCGTAATAGAGCCTGAGTCCTCGGCCACCATCCGCGCGAAGGTGTGGCGCGTCTGATGGAGGTGGAACCCGTCGATTTGGGCCGCGCGCGCGTACCTCTTCAAGTTCTTCACGTAGCAGTGCGACGAGAGCGCCTCGCCGGGCCGGCCCCCGCGGTCGTGCCGCGTCCACACGGGGGCGTCCGTCTTGAGCACGTGGAGTCTTCCGGCCGAGGAGAGGTAGTCGAGCAGCGCTTCCCTCGCCTGTGGGTCCGCCACCTCGCGCCCGGCGTAATTGCCTCCCTTGAGGCGGCTCGTGATGACGAGCCCCTCGTCTAAGCGTAGGTCGCGCCCGCGCAGGCCGAGAACCTCGGCCCTGCGCATCCCCGTGGCCACGAACATCAGCAGCAGGGCGTAATCCCGCTTGCCGACGACGTCGCCGGCGGCCGCCCTCGCGGCCACGACGCCGAGGAGCCGGTCGAGTTCCTCGTCCGTCAGCGATTTCACACTCTCTGTCTGGTAGGCCTTCGGCGCTCGCGGGCGCGCCTGCCCGACCGGGTTCTTGCTTATGTGGGAGTTGAGCGCGGGGTCCCGCATCAGCCAATCGTAGAAGGACGAGAGGAAAGAGACGCGCACGTAGACGGTGTTCGGGCGGCGGCCTTTCCTTTCGAGTTCCGCCTGCCATTCTTTGACGTCCTGCGGGGTGACCTCGCCCGGGTGCTTCTTGGTGAAGGCGAAAAAGGCTTCGACGGCCCGGCGCTTATCTCTTAACAGATCCTCGCGGCGGCCTGTATCGGGGAGCGTGCAGGCGTCCGCCCAGAGCCGGATGGCGTTCAGGACGGCCAACCGGTCCCCCTGATCGGCTATATCAGGCCTCGGGATCAGGCCCTCGGAGGCGTCAGAGGTCATTCCCGGATGGTAACACGCTTCCCGCTTGAAGGATACACTTATTGACTATTCGTGTACCCTGGGTTTGATTTTTATCTATATTCATCCATTCTATGGTAAATAATTAACGGAGGCTGAGGTTTCACGCTTTCACCCTATCCGCGCTGGGTTTCAAAGGAGATCGTACTTCATGCGACTGACCCGTAGACGTTCCAGGCGGCCCGACCCGCTCGCCTCGGCCGTGGCCGTGCGGCGCGTGCTCAACCAGCTGGCTGATTCCCTTCCCGATGTCATCCCTCGCGCTCAGAAGAGTTTAGTCAGCATGCTCCGGTCGGTCCGCAACCTGAACGCCCGGCCTGCGACCGACACTAAAAGGGGGAGGCCGAGTAAATTCCCCAGAGAGAGCCTTCTTAAGGTGGATTCCGGGCTCAGGATGATCCTGGCGCGTGAAACGTCCATCTCGGTCAGGAGTTTTGTGGGCCAGTATCTGCCGATCTTGGACTTCCCGAAGGACGTGCTGGAGCCTTTAGAGAAGGGCGCTATTAATCTCTTCGAAGCGCACCAACTCGCCAGGCTGACTGCGAGGCGCATGGGATTGACTGAGGGGGAGGCGCGCTCGCACCGCCGGAAGCTCCTGGACGCTCACCTGCGGGCTCAAGGTTCTGGTGCCAGACTACGCGAGCGAGTCAAGGAGGCACTGGGTGAGCTAAGTGAGCCTTCCCCAATTCAGACCGAGATTGTTGCCGTAGAAAAGGCGGACGAACTGTTGGAGGCAGACCCTCTGGATTCCACTCATCTGTTTTTCGAGGAATTACGCAGAATCGGGCGCGCTTTAAGAGAAATAGAGCCCGAGGATTTGACCGAAGAGGACGTGGATTCCGTGATGCCTGTCTTGGATGAGCTAAGCGCGGTGCTCTATCAGATCGAGGAGCGGAAGAAGCGGCAGAGGCAGCAGTTAAAGAAGTTGGTGATTTAGTCCATCCACCAGTGCTGGCGGTCACTGGTGTAACGGCGACCGCGTCTCCTGAACGTGCGGGCCAACACCCAGAGTAAGATTAGCCCCGCGGCAATTGACCCGGCCCATATGGCCTGTTTGATCATGACTCACATCTTAGCAGTATCAATCCTTGTTACCACCAATCTCATATAATGGGTCTCCGAAACCACTTTTTATCCCGAAATCCCCTTTCAGCTTGAAAAAACTATTGACAGCTGAAGTATGATCTGTTTTAGTGGCGACCTAGCAGAACCGGCGAAAGGTTTTCAAAATCACCCTATGCAGCAGTGGAAAACCGGTGAAGTGGCGCAGTTAATCAACGTTACCAAGCGGACGCTCCAAAACTGGCTCGAACAGGACAAGATCCCCCGCCCGGAGAAGGCTTCGAACGGCTACTACCTCTGGTCCGCGACTGAAGTCAAGGCGGCCCAGAACTACCTGCAGCGGCTCAAATCGACGACCCGCTACCGCATTCGAGGGCACGACAAATGACCAGAAAGCTTCAGATTCAGAACTTTAAGGGCGGCGTGGGTAAGACCACGACGGCCGTTAACCTCTCTCACGGTCTGGCTCTGAAGGATCGGCGCGTGCTGCTGATAGACCTCGACCAGCAGGGCAACGCCTCCGACATGCTGGGGCTCAAGATCGCCAAAAACCAGCCGACACTCTATAACCTGCTAGTCGACGACCTGGCCTACGACCAAGTTGTCGTCGAGGCACGGCCCAACTTCTTCGTCATCCCGTCGGACAAGCGAACGGCCATGGCCGAGAACATCATCTCGGCGCAGCCGGGCCGCGAGCTGGCGCTCACCGTGCGGCTTTCGGAGGTGGCGGGCTTTGATTATGTGGTACTCGACTGCCCCCCGGCCCTGAACGTCATGCACAACAACGCCCTGCTCTACTCGAACGAATTGATTATCCCCATAGACATGGACCGTTTGGCGCTTCAGGGGGCCAAGGGTATTTTGGATTCGGCGGCCGAGTTGGAGAAGGTTTTCAAATATTCGGCCGACATTTGCGGGGTTTTGCCGACTTTCATCGACCGCCGCACCAACATCACGCACCAGGTGATGAAGGTGATCGAGACGCGCTACGGGCAGAAGGTGCTGCCCCCAATCCGCTCAGACGCCAAGCTGAGGCAGGCCTCCGCGCACGGGAAAACCATCTTCGAGTACGACTCTCATAGCAAAGGAGCGGACGACTACCGGGCGGTCACCGAGGCCATCATCGCGCAGGAGGAACGCGCGCCCGTGGCCGAAGCGCCTCAATATGTCGAAGAAGCCAGCCAAGTCTGAGCGGGAGGTTGAGATCCCCGACTGGGCCGAAGACGTCACCCCGTCCGACGAGGTGATGAAGAAGTTCTACGCCCCGACGGGGTCTTTTAAACCGGGTCCCATTGTCGTCCAGCCCCCCGCGCCCGCAGCCACACCCCCCGTCGCCACTTCCGAAGAAGAGGACGGCGCTAAGGGCGTCACTGCACAGACCGGGCATTCGGAAATCATTGATGACTCGCCCGAAATTGCCCCCGCAGGCTCTCTTACAGAGACGAACGTTAGGGGAAAAGAGGGTAGGTCGGAAGAGCGGCCTTCCCCTCCCCCACCGGAGATAAAAAATCAGCCCCCTACCGAAGGGACGGTCCCTGCCGCTGTTTTAGAAGCTTCGGAGGCGCCTTCAGAACCTATCAGAGAGGCAATTACAGAGGCTTCTACTAGCCCGCAGCTCATCATTTTCGAAGAATTCTCGAGGAAATGGAAGAGATACCTGTACCCTGGTCAGATGGCCGTTATGAGAACTCTTTTTGAGCTGACGGTCGCAAAAGGTACTACAGAATGCTTCACCAGGTACAGCGAACTTGCGGCCGCCACTAAAATGACTCGGCGCAACTGCATCAACGTTATGAACTCTCTGGTCGATAGAGGCTTTGTCACAAGGCTTGAAGTCCGCAACGATGCCACCGGCAAAGGCATCCGGCTCAGGATACATACCGATCCGCTCTTCTAAAACCTTCTTTTATTTAACCTTATCCCGGACTAACAGACCAGTGAAGATATCTTTTCACCAGTGAACAGCGCCTTTCACCGGTGAAGACTTCCCTTCACCCATCAACGGCCCCCCTCAGACCCACTGGTGAAGACACCTCTTCACCAGTGAATATGTGTCTTCACCAGTGAACAATACGCTTCACCAGTGAAGCCCATCCTTCACCAGTGAAGACACATATTCACTGGTGAACACTTCTTTTCACCAGTGAAGAATATAGTTCACGAGTGAAAGCTGTAGTTCACGAGTGAAGAGAATCATTCACAAGTGAAGGTTAGTGTTCACGCGTGAACACCACTTTTCACGGGTGAATGCGCGGTTTCACCCGTATTTACAGATCGTCGAATCTGGTGTAGGAAAGTGGCGAAAGGTTTGGCGGGGAGCCCCAAAGCGTCGGCACCTCGCAGAAAGCAATTGACCTGAAGCGCTCCGGTTTGGCGACCCCATGCGCTCCAGGTCAATTCGAAACTCGCTTGACAGGGCGAGCCGGTATTTGTGTGTCTAACTTGAGGCACATCTTACATGAGCCCGCCGCCCGCAGTCAAGCCTTTTATAATCAGAGGATTAGAATGGCTGTCAGCGCATTGAAGGCACCACGATTCGTCCGCAGAACACAGCTCCTGGTGGGCGAGTACCGAAAAAACTTCCGGCAGATCGATAATGAGGTCATGGAAGTAATCACCTCGAGAGAGGCCGATCAGGTCACTCCGCTCATGAGCAAGGTATACCTGCGGCTGGTCAGTGCGCCCGCAAGATTCTGGGAGAGGGAAGGGGTGCTGCGGTTCGAGGCGGAGTGGAGGGATGAGAGTCAGATCAAAGCCTGGGCGCTGCTTTGCGAAGTGGTGGGGGTCGCGAGCGCCACAGCCAGCAAGGCGCTACGGTGGATGCACGACCAGGGGATCATCGGCTACTTCGCGGGGAAGAACGGCGTCGGTATCCGCATTTTCCTCAACCGCGCGGCGAACTCAATCGGCACGCGGGCGGGCAAAAAAATTTTGGAGTTTTCCCCTGCTTCATCCCGTGAGCCTCGTGCTTCACAGAATGAAGCAGCCTTTACGGACAGCTTTGCTGATTTAGAAGCTTCAGAAACAGAAGTTAATCCGCGCGCGCCAGAAAACGGCGCGCCGGACGAAAAGACGGTTGGTAAAACATCTCCCGAACCGGGGCCAACAACACGGGCGAGGGAAGTCGGGGTTGAGGGGGCGGGGGTGACCGTGATCCCAGTGGAAGAAGTGGTCCGGCGGTTGAAGTCTGAGCTTGAGCCCGCGCTGCAGGCGGCGGCGCAAGCGGCGGCGCGGCGCGAGCACGAGCGCACCCGCGAGTGGCTGGAAAGCCGCGGGCTGCCGAAGGCGGCGCGCGTCGCACAGCGCGAGGCCTACAACGTGCTCAAGAACCACGGCGTGATCAGCAATGCGGCCGAGAGAGCGCGGGCCGACCTTGAGGTGGGTCGTAACGGCCAGGCAGTGGATGCTAAGCCTCTCTCCGAGGGTGAGCTCAAGGAACTGGCCGAGATGTGTCTGGCCATGCTGGAGACGCACGGGCAGTCGGTCGACGCCACACTCGCCGAGATCAGTTCCGAGTCCGGCGGCTGCCTTCTGCCGGAAGACGCCCCCAGGGCGCGGGCGCTGGCCGAAAGCATGATCAGGGATAACGATTTGCGAGGAGGCGTCTGATGGCGACGAACCTGGCCCGCCGCTTGACGGCAGTCGGAGGGGGCGACTCCGAGACCAATTCTTCATCCCGGACGGGTCATCCTGGGATTCGTGTCGAGGAGCCTTCGGTCTGTGCCGTCTGTTACGGCGCGGGGATGGAAGTCGTGCCGGGCAAGGGTGCGCGTAGGTGCAGTTGTCGAACCGAAGATAGAAAATCGAAGTTGATGGAGGCGGCACTCATCCCGCGGCGTTACAATGAGTGTTCACTCCAGAGCTATCAGCCCGCGAAGGGGAACAGCTCACAACTCCTCGCCTTCAACTACGCCTTCCGCCTGGTGAGAGAGTACCCGGTTGTGGACCGTGGCTTGCTGTTCATGGGCGCGGTCGGCGTCGGCAAGACGCACCTGTCTGTCGCCATCCTGCGCGGCCTCGTGGAGAAGGGCGTGCCCTGTCTGTTCTACGAGTTAGGCTCGCTCCTCAAAGAGATCCAGAACTCCTACAACCCCATCTCGCAGACCTCGGAGCTGAAGGTGCTCGCGTCCGTCTTCGAGGCCGAAGTCCTCGTGCTCGACGAGCTGGGCGCGTCGAAGCCGACCGACTGGGTCAGGGACACGATGATGCAGATCATCAACACCCGCTACAACGACCGGAAGATGACGATTTTTACGACCAACTACCTGGACGGGCGCAGGACTGAGCGGGACGAGACTTTGGATGACAGGATCGGCGTGCGGCTGCGCTCGCGCCTCTTCGAGATGTGCAAGACCGTCCAGATAGAGGGCGAGGACTACCGCAAGAAGTTCGACAATTAGCCCCTCGTGCCTATTTATTTGATAGTATAAATGTCTGAAGCAAAAAGGCTTGTACGTTTTCCGATAATGCACCTTTTCGGAAATTAGCTATTGACTGGGAGAGGGGATCAAGCCATGATTCCGGGCGTTTTAGGTCTCAAAAATGGCTCAGAGGGGAAAGCCTTTCATGACGCCTGAAGAAATGCTGCCGGATTTGACTAGAAGGGAAGCCGTCGCCCCAGGCGCTTTGACCCACGCTCAGCTACTCCCTTCGTCAACAGGTCGGTCTCGGAGGAGACCAGGAGGGCTTACAGAAGGGCCATTTCGGACTTCTTCCAGTTCTTAGGCACCAAGCACCCCGCGGAGGTCGTGCCGGCGGATGTGCTCAGGTGGAGGGACCACCTGCGGGCCGGGAGGAAGCGACCGGCCACCGTCTCCTTCAAACTCTCGGTGGTCCGTTCCTTCTTCGAGTACCTGAAGGCGGGCGGAGTAGTGCCGCTCAACCCGGCCTCGACGAAGCTGGTGTCTCCGCCTGAGCTGCCGTCGGAGCCCGCCGGCCGGGCGCTGACGGCTAAAGAGGTCCGGCACCTGCTCTCGGGGCCGGACAGGGGGAAGCCAGAAGGGGCGAGAGACTACGCGCTGATGCTCGTCATGCTTCGGTTGTCACTACGCGTGGCCGAGGCGTGCGCGCTGCGCTCCTCCAGCGTGAAATGGAGCCACGGGCGGTGGACCCTGCGCTGCAAGGTCAAGGGCGGCAGGGAGGAGGTCTGGCCGTTGCCCAAGGACGTCAAGGAGGCGATAGACAGTTACATCAAACTGGACGCCGACAGACGTGCCACGCTGCACAGCGACGGCGCGGAAGCCTACCTCTTCCAGCCGCACTCGAACTACAGGACGCTCACCTTCGACAAAGGACTGTCGCCTAGGATGGTGCAGAAGATCGTGGCCAAGTGGGGCAGCTTCACGGGCGTCGGAGACGTGTCGCCACACGACTTGAGGCGCACGGCCATCACGAGGGCTTTAGACTCCGGGCTCTCTTACCGCCAGGTGCAGATGATGAGTAAGCACAAAGACCCGAAGACCGTCATGCGCTACGACCACGGCAGGGAGAATCTCGATCAGAATGCGGTGAATTTCCTTGCGTATGATGAAGAATAAACTGGATCTCTGCTAGAAAGAAATTCTTATCATGGCAGGTGGTTCGGACGCGAACGCTCTGGCGGGGATCATGTATGAATTGCTTAAGCCTGTGAAATAACATCTGATCGCTCAAGAATAGGTAATGGGACCGGACGTCAGTCTTGAGTGACCGCTTCTTTAAGCACGTCCAGCAGCAGAAATACTTTGTAGCAGCCCACCCAATAGGCATCTCAACAACAAATCTCGCAACACTACCCCTTTTAATTAATGGAAAATATACGTTGACTTTGTTATACGTTAATATTATCGTATTTCAGGAGGCTTCGCTAATGAGAACCAATCCTGGTGGGCAGATAGACCCTACAGAGATCATCGGCAGGGATAAGTTGGTCAGCCATCTATGGGACGTACTCCTGCGCCAAAGCTTAGTGCTGACGGCCGAGCGCCGAATGGGGAAGACATCGGTAGTCTTGAAAATGAGGGCCGAGGCAACCTCTGATAAGCTGGCCATCTACAGAGACCTAGAGCGAGTCCATACACCTCTTGAATTCACACAGTTGGTCTACGACGACGTGTCGTCTTACCTGAGCCTGCTCAACCGCACGGCTAGGCGGGCCCAGCAGTTCGTGGCACAACTCGGCGGGACGGAAGTGAAAGGATTTATCAAACTGCCAGAGATGGCAGCCACGCACTGGAAGACTCTCTTGACAAGGATCCTCGAAGATCTAGTCGAGCACCAAGAGCGAACGGTGATTCTCTTCTGGGATGAGCTGCCGCTGATGCTTTACAACATTAAACGGCGGGCGGGTGAAGATGCCGCAATGGAGGTATTAGACACGCTCAGGTCCGTGCGGCAGATGCACCCGCAAATACGGATGGTTTTCACGGGTTCTATCGGCCTGCACAACGTACTCTCGGTTCTAAGGAGTGCTGGATACGCCAACGCCCCAACCAACGACATGTATACCGAAGACGTCCCTCCTCTCACAATGGAGCACGCTCGTGAACTGGCCGTCCGGTTACTCAAAGGTGAGTCTATTCAAACAGACAATCTGATGGCTTGTGCCGAGCGGATAGCCGAATCGGTAGACGGCATTCCCTATTTCATCCACCATGTCGTCGACCAACTCAAACAGAGGGGCGGTAGGGCGTCGGTCGAGACGGTGGACGCAGTCATCCGCTCAAGCATCTCCGATCAACAGGATCGCTGGCACTTGCGCTATTACCGTGAGCGGATAGACATCTACTACTCTGATGAGGAGCGGCCTTTCGCACTGAATATGCTCGATATCCTGAGCGTCGCGGATGAACCCGTCACCTTTAATGATCTATTCAACCAATTGAAGTCCCGCGTGGTGACGGAAGATCGCGAACAAGCGCTTCGAGTGCTCTCGCTCCTCCAACGCGACCATTATGTCGCGCAGCACGAGGATGGAACTCTCAATTTTCGCTTCCCGCTGATTAAACGATGCTGGCGGGTTCACCGAGGGCTGGGTTGATGGGCACAACGTACCTTTCAAGATTCACGCCCAGCATCATGCCACCTCAAGTTCTTGAGGCGATCTTTGTCCAACGCGAACCCTTGGCCGAGCGCCTCGTAGAACTCATCCGGGATAGTGCACTCACGCGCTCAAAACACCACACGCTTCTGATCGGACCGCGCGGGATAGGTAAGACGCATCTCGTGTCACTCATCTACCACAGGGTACGGCAGTCGGATGCCGTCGTCGGAGGCCAGCTATTGATCGCCTGGCTCCGCGAAGAAGAGTGGGGGGTGATGTCATTTCTGGATCTATTGCTGCGCATACATCGAGCTCTCGTCGCGGAATATAAGGACGAGGAATTGGGGCGTCGCATTGAAGAGTTGTTTGAAATGTCCGCAGACGAGGCCGAGCGCTCCGCAGCAGCGCTGTTGAAAGATTACGTTGGCAGTCGAACCCTACTTATTATCATTGAGAATCTGGACGATCTGTTCGGCGGGCTCGACGACGAGGGGCAGAAGCGATTGCGCTCTTACTTGCAGGAGAACCCATTCTCGACCATCTTGGCCACATCCCAGAGCTTGTTCGGCGGGGTCTCGCTACAGACCTCCCCCTTTTACGGCTTCTTCCGGATCACACACCTTGAGGAGTTGAGCATCGACGACGCGACCCAACTCCTCAGTAACATCGCTAAACTAGATGGTGACAAAGATCTAGCCTCACTTATCGGCACGTCTCTCGGGCGGGTACGCATTCGGGCGCTGCATCGCCTCGCAGGTGGTAATCCCCGCGTTTACATAATCTTCTCGCAGTTCCTAACTAGGGAATCGCTAAACGAACTGATTGACGCGCTGATGCGCACGTTGGACGAGTTGACTCCTTACTACCACGAACGCATCAGGTGGCTTTCGCCGCAGCAGCGGAAGATCGTTGAACTACTCTGCGATCGGGGTAATGCCCACAGCGTGAAGGAAATCGCCTCACGTTCTTTCATGACCCAACAGACTGCCTCCAGTCAGCTCAAACTACTGCGGGGTATGGGTTACGTACAGACCACACCCGTGGGGCGAGAATCTTTTTACGAACTGCGTGAGCCGCTGATGCGCCTGTGCATAGAGGTTAAGAAACACCAAGACAGACCCATCCGCCTCGTCGTTGAACTGCTGCGCTCGTGGTACACCACTGAGGAGTTGCAGACGCGTCTCAATAAACTGCCGGTCGAAACGGGGGACCCACGCTCCGAGCGTGAGCACATCCAAGCCGCGCTCACCCAATATCAGAGCGCTGAGGCCTTAGTTTCGCTATCTGATACGGAACGCATCAACCAGGCGGCCCTGGGTCTCGTGCGAGGAGTAGAGATTGAGCGTGAAGCGAATGCTAAAATCATTTCAGAGGCGGTTGGTAAGATGGCCCGCGTGGTGGCCCGAAGGTACCGTTTTGAAAGTATTGGTTCTGGACACACCGCCGATGATCTGGCCCAGACCGCGTTGCTAAAGTTTCTGACAATGGCGAACTCGGACCCAGACAAGCTGGATGAGACCAAAAATTTTGGCGGATATCTTTATAAGATTGTTCAGTTCACGGCGCATGAAATGGGACAGAAGTACTCGCGGCGAAAGAATCTGGAGATCCCTGGGGAAAGTGTTCTTGAGTACGCCCCAGAGTTGACGGAATTCCGGCGCCAGCACGATTACTTCATAGACCGTGTAGCACCAAACCCTGACGAAGTGTTAGAGATGCGGGCTCTATTACTGAACAGAACCCTCAGTTACTTGTTGGACACCGAAGGGAATAAGAGCAAGCTGAAGAGGAGGCTAGACGAACTAGCCAGAGAGATGAGCGGAAGCGGAGCTGAGGATGTTCTCTCTGAAAGCCTCATTCGTTGTTTTATATTGCTATCCAAGGAAGGGGACGAGGGAGCGGAGCAGTCTACCTTGAAGAAGTGGTATAAGGTGACGGAAGAAGTATTAAAGCCTTATATAGAGTTTGAATTGACTACCAGGATTCTCGAGAAAATAGTCCGCTTTAGTAAGACTAAGGACAAACGCATTCTTTTAGAACTTCGCCTAGAAGAGCGTACCTTCATGGAACCGCTGCTCAATGATTGAATCGTAGGACCAGCCGCATAAGCGAAAACTCAGTCCTGGCACCTTGTCGTCAACCTCCTCGCATCACCTACACCTAATCGAATAGAATCGCTACAGACCGGGCAATCCGGTTTAGAATCGCGGCGTAAGGCCCTCACGGAATAGTTCGTCAGTGACTCCTTAATGTGCGTCGGCAGGGGCGCGTCCAGAAACGGCTGCAACAGGTGGCGCAAGACCAGCATCCCGTATGAGGCGGCGCGCATATTCAAATCCATAACGGCGGGGGCGACTAGGCGGATGTCTTCCGAGTAGCCCATCGCGATCACGCGGTCGAGCTCCTCGTCACCGAGGCCTTCGAGCCGCACACGCTCGGTTGAGACAATGCCGGAGCACAAGAGGCAGGTGCGGCCCGGTGCCACGTACGAGACGCGCGAGTCCAGGCTCTGCACCCCTTCTTCGCCAACTCCTATCTCCGTGCCGAGGTCAATGTACGGGACAAGGTATTGCTGCGAAAATTCGGAAAGAATCAGGCGCGCCCAGTCGCGATCTATGCACCCGAAGACGACGTCACAGGCGCGTAACTCGAGGGCCGTTTCTGAGTCGCGGATGTCGCCGCCGGGCACAACGACGACGCGCGTGGGAAGCCCGGTTTCACCAACCGCCTCGGCCAATCGTACAGCTTTGTTAATTTGCCCTTTGGCGTCAGCGCAACGCGAGTGGAGGATTCGGTTCAAGTTATGGTCTTTGATCTTATCGAACTCAAATACAACGACCTCACCGGCTCCACCGCGCAGGAGCAGTTCGATGACGAGCGAGCCGGTGCCGCTGCCGCCCACAACGCCGACTCGCAGCTTTGACAGCCGCGCGAGCGCGCCCCGCCCGGTCACCGCGAGACTCCGGTCGAAGATTTCGGCAGCCGCAGGTGCGTCCCCCCTCGGCCCGCCGCTTAGCGGGAGCAGGGCTAACCCTTCACCCACGATGACGAGATTTTCAAGCATGTCATGCCCGCTACCATCCTGTCGCCAGACCCGGGCCGCCGCGGACGATTTGCCCAGTACCATGCTTCCGAAGACTCCCTCGGGCTGCAAGTCGTAGAGATTCGCCATCAACTCGGGGTCGTGGCCGTCGTCGTACCACGAAAAGCCTACGCGGTCGCCCGCGTGCGTGTGCGTGTGGACGGTTAAGAACCCCGCCAACTTGTGCTTTCGCACGTGAAGCAATGCGCGTCGCAAGTAGCTGTTCGAGAAGACCAGCCCGTCGTGCTCCTGCTCAACGAGTTCGCCTTCCTCGGGCGCGATTACTCCCGCGACGAGAATCGTCGGATTGGTCGGGTGGTCGTTGCGCCCGAGCAGCAGGATGCAGCCCGTCTCAGGCGGGAAATCCACCCCACCCCAAAAGGACGCGGACGTGAGGCGGCGCATTTCTTCATTATGACGTTCGGTGATGCGGAGGTTCATGAGGATACCCCCCGACTGAGGAAGAAGCCGCGGCAGTGTTCGACGTGGCTGGCGAGGTCGTCGCGGAGGGAGTTCCACGGCCTGTTCAAGGCGTAGTGCCACGAGATCAGCGCGTATTGTCTGCCGCCGATCTGCGCCAGCGCCTGCTGGTAAGGTATCCCGCCGCCCATCTGACTAAAGGGTAACTCCACATAAAAAGCGTCGAGGCCGCTTATGGGGTACGTCGCCGGGACGGCGACGACGATGTTGGCCCGGTTCGAAGACCAAGGCGGCGAAGGCACGGGAAGGTTTCGTAGTTCGACGTACTGCTGGCCGCCTTCTGCGAAGAGGCGGGCTTCTACGCCCGCCTCCCGCACAGCATTAAGATCATCCTCAATGGTCTGAGTGCCGCGTGGTGGCGCTTCCGCCCCGACGGGCGCGCCGTAGCGCCCGTCCTTCTGCGCCTCGAAGGTCTGCCCGCGCTGGAGCGCGAGCGGGGTGTCGGCCGGGAGCGGGTCCGCGCTGTCCGGCGCGTAGAGGCTGAACTCGTCGGGGCTGAAGCCGAACGCCGACAGCAGAGTCCGCGGCGTCGCGTCCGCCGAGGGCGCGATACCCCACTTGGTGTTGATTTTGACTACGAGCTTGTAGTCTATGCCGAAGCGCCGGGTGCTGCCCTGCGCCAGCGCCAGCCAGAGCGGGCGGTCAAGGCCTGTCAGTGGCTCGCTCCAATCGCCGCGCTTACGGTAGTGGAGTGTGTCAAGAGGCAGGGCGTTCGGTGGCAGGAGCGGTTTGCCCAGTTCTTGCGCCCCGCGCTCGAACACTTCGCGCAGGATGTCCGTGAGCGCAGCCTTGAACTGCTTGTGTTTTCCGTCAGGCAGTTCCTGAACGGTCAGGGCGATTTTGAGCTTCTCGGCCTTCGGCGGCAGCTTGCCGTGCCCCTTCGCCTCGGCGATCTCGACGGGCAGGTCGGCGTCCACGTCTTCCAGCCAGCGTTCGTCAGACTGAGCGCCGGCTGCCTCTACAAGTGCGGTGTTTTTTTCGTCTTTCATCTTTTCCTTCTTCCTGTGGTTTCAACAGCAGGGAACTTGATTTAGTATGGGTGCTACGCGGACTGACCTGCCGCGGCCCCGCGTGGGCAAAACAAGAGCAAATTGCCCACGCCTGCATAAGCGATTGACGGGGCGAAAATTTATGAGGAATTTCACCTAAATTTTTTACGTAATTTTTGGCCAGCCCAATCGCTTAGTCAGAGGCAGGGTGCTTTTCATCACCGACATACAGCGTGAGATATGGTCAACCCTCACAACTCCCGAGTTAACTGGAACATATTACTGAAGCTGCTGAAGCCGCTCACCTCTTGTGCTGCCCGGTGGTTCTTGGAGGAGAGCATTTTGGGGCGAGATGACGTACTCCCCGCGACGGGAACCTCTCCCAAGGATTTCGCGTTCGACACCATAATCAAATTTGTAGAGGAAGGGATGCGGTTCCGCCCGAAGTCGCCGGAGACTTACGAGAGGGATCTCTTTAGTTTCCTCAAGAAGGTGATGCGGAACGATTTTCTCGACCTGATTAAAAGTCACGAATACGACAGGACAGATGTGATTGACGCCGTCTCGGCCGTCGGGGATGAGCAGTCCGGCCCGGTACTGGAAGATTTGCCGGACGCCTCCGCGGAAGACGGGTTCTATAGTCTCGAAGCCGCGGCGATCGCTAGGAAAGTGCTTCCCCTGATAGAAGATGACCCGGAGCTCAAAGAGTTCGTCGAAGCGGTACTATGCTTCGGGCAAACAAAGAGGGAAGACATCGCCGAGACGCTGGGCATCACGCCGCAGGAAGTTACTTACAGAAAAAACCGACTGCGCGTGAGGCTGGCGTCTTGGTACCGAAGCGTTCAAGCGAGTAGAAAGTGGACCTCAAATCATGAAAAAGACGGACAGCGATCATCAGCCCGAGGGGGCTGAAAAAGAGAAGCTGGTAGAGGCTCTCGTAGGTCCGGATGAAGATTTCGAAGACGAGGAGTGCGCGGAGGAATATCTGACCGCATTCGGGATCGACCCGGACACGCTCGTCTCCGAATTCAAGGAGCGCCTGCAGGAGAGGGCACGCCAGCACCAAGCCGAGAGCGGCTCGGTCCCCGACGCGCTCACCCACGCCATGCGCGCCGTCCGCGATCAGGTCAAATCGTCGGACCCGATGAACGTCGACCCCGAGGAGCACATCGACAGGCTGCTTGCCGGCGAGCTCGCCAAAGGCGCGTCCGCAGGCCGCGTCGGCCGCTCGTTCCGGCGGAAGGAAGGCGATGAGATGTGCGCCGAGGATGACGAAATACTCGACGCGCTCGAAGCTGAATTGGAAGAGGGCGATGAGAAGCCGGCTCAATGAAACTTACCACCGCCGAGCCTGAAGATTTCGCCCGCTCTTTGATGAAGCGCTTCAACATCGGGACCCCGGTCGACTTGTACGCGCTCGCCGACAAGATTGGCCTGCGCATTAGGGAAGTTGATTCTCGAGGCTTTGAGGGCGCCATCGTCCGCCTTTGGACTAAGCCCAACGGCATTATCGCTGTGAGGCGAAACATTCGTGAGCCGGGGCGGAAGAGATTCACTATCGCCCACGAAATCGGCCACTACGTCCTTCCCGGGCACAGTAAAAACGGCCGTTCCTGTAAGGGCGAGGACATCGAAGCCTGGCGCAGCGGCGCTCCGCGCCAAGAGGTCGAGGCGAATAAGTTTGCCTCCGAGCTCCTGCTGCCGACCGCCCAGGTGCGACGCGTCGTGCAGTCTCAACTCGCCTCTATTGAGACGGCAAAATATCTCTGCACTAACCTTAAGACATCTCTCACGGCGGCGCTGCTCAAGAGCGTCGAGGTGACAGAAGAGCGCTGTTGCGCCGTATTGAGCACAAACAATCTTATCGATTGGGTTAAATCAAACGACGCGTTCCGCCAGTACGTGCGTAAAGGTGAGAAGCTCAGCTCCGACTCGCACGCGAGCCGGCTGATGAAGGGCGGTGAAAATCGGGAGGCCTCGGGCATGGTGCCCGCCACTGCGTGGGTAGATTCCGTCCGCTTAGTGCCCGGCGCAAAAATCCATGAGGACTCAATTTACCAACCCTTTTACGACAGCGTGCTGACGATCCTCACAATCAACGAGCCGCTCGAAGTTAAAGACACTTACGACGATGAGGATTCGCTTTTAGAAGAACTCGACCCTCACGAATTTACGTTTGGTCGCCGGAGATGGCCCGGGAAAAGTTAGTGACACCATTTTACCGTGACGAGAGGCGTTGAAGGATCTGGGCCAGAATGCAGTCACCTGAAAAAGAATAACAGAACACATAAGGTGAGAATTTAATGTGTTAGAAGAAGGATATTCATGATAAACATCTTACAGTTTTTAGGCTGGTAAAATTTGATTTTGTTTTTCATGAGCTTTGGCTTGCAAAGTGTCTTTTAGCCAAATGTCTCTTAGTCAATTTACTGTTGTTCTAAATGTCTTATTAGACCAATTCACTGTTGACTTGCCTCTAAATCCGGTATAAAAAAGTCCCGCCTTACTGAACTTCACAGCACGTTTGCAGCATTATAGTAAGGAAAGGTTCCTCAGACATACCAGATAGGCTGTGACGGCAACCTGTGTGACGCCACAAAGCGTCATCACCAAACTCACATCGTCATTTATGAGCAAATACCGTTACCCTCAATTCACTCACGACGCAGATGTTCCCATTAATCGCGTTCGTTGCCCGGTGCATGGCTTCATTCATTACTCAGAAAATGAGCGGCAGGTAATAGATCATCCTCTTTTCAGGCGCCTGCGCTATATCCGCCAGTTGGCACTAACAGAGTTCTTATACCCGGGTGCCACGCATTCGAGGTTCGAGCACGCCTTGGGTGTTATGGAGGTGGCTACCAGGGCCTTTGACGCGGTCGCCATTAAGCAGGGCGACCTGATGGAAGAGACTTTCAGTCGGGTGGAAGGTTTTGCGGACGCGCCGATGGAAAAGGCCCGCCAAGTTCTCAGGCTGGCCGCCCTACTCCACGACGTGGGCCACGGGAGTTTTTCCCACGCCGCCGAGCCGGCCATGTTCCCGGATTCGGGTCATGAGGCGCTCTCAGTCAAAATCGTCAGTGATAGGAATTTACTGGGAAATGTTATTGATCAGCTATTCTGGGAAGGTTGTGCGAAGCGCGTCGCCCAAGTTATTAATGGCAGTCCGGAACTGCCCAGGGATTTAATTCTTCTCAGGAACTTGGTCTCGGGGGAAATGGACGCCGACCGCACCGATTATCTGCTCCGCGATTCACTGCACTGCGGGGTGGATTACGGCCGGTTTGACCACAGGAGAATGATTGAATCTTTGGAGGTACAAGAGACTGATTTAGGCCTTGAAATAGCACTTAACCGCGACGGGATCCACACTTTCGAGGCGCTGATCCTAGCCCGCTACCAGATGAACACACAAGTTTACTATCACAGGTTGAGGCGGATCTACGATCATTATCTGATTAAGTACTTTAATGAGTTAAAAGAAGACGTCGCCCTGACGCCGGAGTATGTGATTGATAACAACGATATTACGATGATGGTTATGATTATGGAAGATGCAGAGCGCGGCCCCGAAAAGAGAAAAAAATGGGCGGAGCGCATCGTGCGACGTAATCACCACCGTATGGTTTACGAAACCGGTGAGAACCTGAATGCCATTAGCAGCAAGAAATTCAAACAGCTTTACTCCAAAATTCAGGAGCAGTTCCCCGATATCGAATTTATTAGGGATATAAGTCAGGCAGGGATCCATAAAATACTGACTCCAAAAGACGATAGCGACGAAGGCCGTGCTACAATAACCTTAATCGGTCCGGGCAAGTCACGGCGTGGGATCGGGGAAGAGAGCCAGATTTTTCAGTCTATCCCACGCAATTTTCAATGCGGTCGCATCTTCGCAGACTTAACGCACGAACAAACGGAGCGGCGTAAGGAAGTCGTAGAGTTCGCCGGCAGGATGTGGAAGCAACTTTAGCGAGGCGTGTTATGACATTTTTATTTACCGAGACGAGGAATCACGCGCTGCTGGCACTGGTCATCCGGGAGGCGGCCAAAGCGGCGAAGGAAAACCGCGGCTATGTCGGGCGCACCGCGGTGCAGAAAATCATGTATTTTCTGTACGTCAACGGCGTCCCCATGGGCTACCGGTTCGATCTGTATCACTACGGACCTTTCAGCGATAAAATCATAAGCGACATCGAATGGCTGGTCGCCGACGACGTCATCGCGGAGCAATCTCAGAAACCGGAAAAGTATTCAAATTACGCCCCCGGCGTGGGGGCGGAAGAATTCCTGGCAAAGTTCAGTCAAGACCTCGCCCCCGTCCTACTGCAGGTCGAGAAAACAGTCGGCTTACTGGCGCCGATGAAGCCGGAGAAGCTTGAGCTGCTCGCGACGCTGGATTACATCTACAGGCAGGAAAAGTCCGCCGGCAAGAAACCGCTGAGGGAGGCCGTCGTTTCTCGGCTGCAAAAGGTGAAACCGGACAAATTCGCGCAGGGAGATGTTGAGCAGGCCTATGACGAAATGATCGAACTCGGGTGTAACGAAGCGTGACGGCTCGCGTCAGAAGTAAGGATTACAGCCACTAATATCTCTTCCGAATATCTATTAATCGGCATCACCAAGAACGCCATGTTACTAAGAGGAATATAGTACGCCTAAGGAGAAACGTCTTCTGCCCTTAACCCTTAAGGCTGTTGAGGTGATCAACGGGAAAGACTTTAAACGGCCATCGGACGTAGGCATACCTTAATACTAGTTGTCATGTAATGACATTCCGTTAGCTGAAAGAATTTCATTCAGCTGATCTCGCCAATCAAGGTCGGAGTATTCTCCCTCATCGATCACCTGAACCCGAAAGGTTTGGTCACCGAAATCCTCAGCCAGTTTCTGCCACGGCACTTTTCGCCCTACTTTCCCGAAAAACTCGGCAACAGAACGCTTATAGTTAGTGTCTTCGTTTCCTTTGAGCTGCTTGCCCTTACTTTCTAGAACGAGGACGGAGGCAACTGGCCTCTTCTTTCTGCCGTTGGGTGACGCCTCTTGGACTATAAAATCCGGATAGATTTTGTTACGTCTATACCCCTGGATCGAGAAGTGTTCTGGACCCACTAGATTTCGATACCACCAGAGGATCTGCGGACACTTGTCCAAATATAATGCGACCGCTTTCTCGTAATCGTTGAACGCGTCCGGGACGTAGTCGAAAAGGGACTGTTGAATTTGCTCGCCGTCATCGTGGACGAGTCTGCGCTCCGAGGGGAATTCCACGACCGGTGGGATTTCCAATCTAGCTTCTACGCAATCAAGAGCGAAGCACAGGCGTTTTGATTCGAATAGTTGCTCGAATGCGGCCTGTGTCTGTTTATCCGTGCCGCGTTCGACCAACCCTACTATCTTCTCACGCACGACAAACTTGACTAGGCCGAGCCGTCCGGCCAAGCCGGGATTAGACGTGTACAAGTGAGACTTAACACGGTTCACGACGCTACGCAGTTGCTTTTGGCTGAAGTGATCAAACGGGAGGCTCGCGACGAGCCATGCTGACACCTGCTCGTCCGTTTCAAACAGTTGGGACTCGTGCCCCCCGACGCGCTCCAACTCGTCTTGATCTAGGGTCATTCTGTAGAATGTGTCCTGTGCCTTGGCAAGTGCCTCCGCCATGTCCCAGTTCACCGCGTCGTAATCGAAACTTCGCACGTCCACGCCACTCAGCAAGTGGCGGTAATAGTCTAATGGCTCGTAAGTTCTACCGACTTTTACCGCGAAACGGGGTAGATATACTTTCCCCTCGAACTTACGGTAATAGCGCTGGAATTCTTCTCTAATGTGAGAGTACTTCTTCTCGGCCGGCTTGCCGCCCGCTTCGCTGCGGTCAATCACGCTCAGCGAGTCACCTTCATACCCCTCCTGCTCAAGCGCCTTTTTCACCTCCCCTGTTATGTCGGAGGCCCTCTTCCGCAGGCAGTAGACATAACTCTCATTGAGATCGTCGAACTGAGTTTTCTCGATGTATGGCTGCCGCAGCACGCGCCCGACCAGCTGCGTCATGCTTTGACGGCTGCCTGAATTGTTTAAGGAGACGAGGATGTAGGCGAACGGGCAGTCCCACCCTTCCTGGAGGGCGGCCTTGGTGATTATCCATTCAACCGGACACCCCTCCCCCAGCAGGTCCACCCCCTCGATGTCGTCCTTCTCGGAAGTCTTAATGGCGATGGCGGTCTCCGGAACGCCCAGCCGCCGCATGAGGTGCTCTTTTACGTCTTCACTGTGGACTAGACCGGCATCCCGTTGGTCCTTACCCGTTCGCTCGACCTGGACGAGGACGATGGGGCGGATCAGCCTGCTGCTTTGCTTGTAGTGTAGGGCGGCGCTGCGCGTCAAAGCCTCCTGCTTGTCTCTGGCTTGCGTAAGACAGTCGCGCCATGATTTTTGGTTCGAGTTGGAGATATTAATGGGTAGTTTAATCATGTGCTCGTCGAGGAGCTCTCTGCCAGTGACGTGCACCAAGACGTTCGCCTCCTTCGGCGGAGTGGCCGAAAGCTCGACGACGACGCTGGCGTTGAAGCCCTCGACTGTTTCGCGCGCCAATCTGCTCGTCGCCTTATGGCCCTCGTCCAGAATGACGGCCGGTTCATAAAGTCGCACGAGGTTGCCCAACGAGGTCTTGATTAGAAATTCTCCCCGCGCCTCATCTTCCGCCAGCATGTCCAGATTAGTGATTCGGCCCTTGAGGTCTTTGTGGAGTTCCGGCGCGTCCTCGGGCGGGAAGTGACGCACGATATTGCCGCCGCTGTCGCGGAAGAATTTGAGCTGCTCGCGCGACTCGCGGTTCGTGCTGGCGAGTTTGAGAATCAGGATATTGAGGCTGTTACGAGCCTGACAGGGGGTGATGCGAAAAATCTCGTGCTTCTCCCAAACCTCAATCCGGCGCGAGACGGCGAACTCCAATGACTCCCGGTAGAAATCCCTTCTATCGCGCAGGCGCCTGAGAGTGTCACGGTAAATCTGATCGCTGGGGACGACCCAGAGGACTAGGCCCGTCCCGTTACGGCTCTTCAGAATCGTCTTATAGATTAGGCCTAAAATCTGGGTGGCCAGGAGGGTCTTACCCCCGCCCGTCGGCACTCTTACGCAGAACGTCGGCAGGTCTTTATTGAAGCCGTTCCGGCGGGGCTGGTAACGCCCTGGCAACTCAAATTGCCGGGCGGCGTCGTCCCACGCGTCGAGGCTCGCGTGGCGATTGCCAGAGGCCTGGTGGGCGGCCAGCGAGTCGAGGAAAATTCTCGTCTCTCTGATTACCCGCTCTTGATAACGCTTCAGTTGCATGTCAAAACCGGGAGGTATTTATTTCAGGTGGAACGGTACGAGCATAGGTCTTACCGCACGCCCCGCTTCTTTCTCATATTTTGATAGGTCGTCGCGGTGCACCCAGACCTTTTCGCAATAGACCACTAGGTTGCGATTCCCATCCGTCGTTTCAAGGGACCTGAGCCAAGGCAGGTTGAGGTCGCGGTCTTCTTCACCGTTCGGAGTGTAGAGCAAGTAATAGCTCGTGCCGTTATGTTCGCCGATTTTGCCGGTGCTTTGGCACATCCCGGCGGGGTTGAATTGGCGGCTCGTTTCCGTGTAGAAAATGTATTTGGCAATCTCTTCGTACGAAGGCAAGCGGTCGGGTAAGTTGCGATATTCGTTGAACAGCGGAGGCCCTAGTCGCGCGTAGGTGAATGAGCCGCCCGTGCCCTTCACCGTCACTTGCTTGCTCTTTCCTTTTGGACCTCGCTTCTTGAAGCTGTAGCCCCCGATCACCCGCTTAACGCGCTCTGCCGTGATAAAGCTGCAAATGTTGACGCCCGCCTTTTCATTCTCCTTGTTATCGAAAGGCATTTGAACGAGCACGAACCTCCTGCAGCCGCCATCCTCTTGGTTTAGTTCGATGACGGCCTGGGCGGCCGTCCCGCTCCCGGCGAAGGAATCCATTATGACGTCGCCAGGCCCGGTGGCGACCTGGAAGATTCTTTTCAGCAGCGCGACGGGCTTCGGGGTGGTGAAGACTTCTCTGTCGTGGAGGACCTGGAGGTACTCCTGTTTGGCCTCTTGCGTGTGACCGACGTCGTCGTAGTCCCACACCGTCTGTGGTATCAGGCCTTCTTGAACTTCGGAGAGGAACCTCTTAATCCGCGGGACGTTGTTCTTATCTTCGCCCCACCAGATGCGGCCCTCCGAGTCTAATTCCCATAACGTGTCCTCCGAAACCCGCCAGTAACTTCCCCCGGGCGGCCCTTCGATCACCCTCCCACCGGGGCAGGTGATAGGGTACGTACCCTTGCTGTAGTAGTTCCGCGCGTCTAAGCCGCCGGAGCGCTAGGGGCCTCTCGGATCATCGTCGGGGTTTGTGTAATCGGCCTCCTGCTCCGGCGTGCGCGGGAGCAGGTTCCTGCTCCACTGCTCCTTATTCTTCGCGTAGCAGAGTATGTAGTCGTGGCTCGTCGAAAGGTACTTAGATTGCTTCGGCCCTGTGCTATTGCGCCAGACGACGGTGGCGACGAAGTTGTTCTCCCCGAAGATTTCGTCCAGCATCATCCGCAGGTGGTGCCCCTCGTTGTCGTCAATGGAGATGAAGACGGCACCGTCGACAGAGAGCAGTTCTTTCAGCAGTTGCAGCCGGGGGTACATCATGCAGCACCACTTGTCGTGGCGCGTCGCGTCTTCGCCCTCCTTGCCGACCGTCTGCCCGATCCACTCTTTGAATTGCGGCTGGGTAAGATTGTCGTTGTAAATCCAGCCCTCGTTACCGGTGTTGTAGGGCGGGTCGATGTACGCGCACTTGATGCGCCCGGCGTGGGTCGGCAGCAGGGCTTTCAGCGCCAGCAGGTTGTCGCCTTCTACTATCAGGTTGTCGTCGAGGTTAGGTGCCTCCCCCGCGGACCGGACGGAGAAGGCCTCCTCAAATTCTAGAGTGTGGTGTGGGATTTGGTGGTGGTAAGACTCGATGGCTGTCTTGCCCTTAAATTGGAGGACCGGCATTTCTCATAGTCTCCTGAGGCGGAGGGCCCTCTCGCGGGTGGAGGAATAGCTATCCTGAAGCCCCGAAAGGTGGACCGTGAAGTAAGTGAAGATGAGCCGGCCAGCGAGACGGGCGCTGGCGAGCACGGACTAGTGAAACTGAATTAATTGGACCGGCCGGACAGAGCTGAGCCGGGTTGTAAAATTGCGTGCCGACGTCTGCGAAGTAAGGCTTCGCCGGTAAGATTCCGACCCACAGACGCGCTGCAAGATAAACCGGGGCGGCGGTCTTGTCAATAGCAGAGGCGAACTGGGAAGGTCTGACTCATGGTCGCAAGCGGTGTAGGAGAACACGGGCGGTCGAGTTTTCGGGGTGGAAATAAGTTTATAAGCGGGTGAAAAGTTGTCGGCTAAAACAAGACTGGCGTTTTGCCCATTAGCACAGGCAATAGCCGCAGATGGTCGTCTAGTAGTTCGAAAGTAAGTAGGCGCTGGCCCTCGCGGAGATAGACAAACGCCTAATCGTTCGTGTGGTTTGCAAAAGGCGGTGCAGAGTTAGTGAAATCGAGCGCCATCTGGATGACCCCGGGGATCTCGTAGGCCCAAGACCGCCCTTCCAGCGCCCGCCGTTAACCTGCCCGACGCTCACGCCAGCCGGAGCGAGCTGCCAACCCCGCCGCCTCTTCCCGGGTGAGGGAAAAGCGTGGGCCCCGGTAACCCGCCGTTGAAATTCATTGCGAGAGAAAACAGGGCGGCGGGCGGTAATTAAGAGCAATAGTGGGGGCCCGGACCGGGTGCTGACGCCGGCCATATGGCCCGCCTCTCTTTAACCCGTTACCGCGAAGGAGTGCATACCGATGGGACGCTCACGACGGCCCCGCCCTGCCCGCCTGGCTTCGAAGCTGCTCCGGATCAGGCTCGGCCTGGGGCTGACGCAGCGGCAAATGTTCGAGCGGCTCGGATACCGGGAGTCCGCCCTGCGGGTCGGCCACATCTCGGACTTCGAGCTCGATAAAAGGGAGCCGCCGCTGCCCCTGCTCTTAGCCTACGCGCGCGCGGCGGGCGTCCCGCTGGAAACGCTGGCCGACGACCAGGCGGACCTGCCGGCCGGCTTTTCAAAGGAGGCCGGGCCGACCGAGTCGGGACCGGGCCGTTGACATCATCCGACCTTCATCTTTCCACATCGCATCTGGCAAGCCGGTACCTCCTGCCTGGGGACACCCCCCGGGGTTGCGGGCGCTTGCCCGAACCAGGCTCCGGGGAAACGATTCCCGGGGAGGGTGCTTGGCGCAGGCCTAACCCGGCCCGCCTTTTGACGGGAGCCTTTGGCCGGACGGGGCCACGGCCTCGGCGATATCTTTATGATCGGCGCCGGCGGCCAGCAGCGCCCGGACCAGGAGGTCGATGGAGACGGACGGGTCTGCGGCCTCCATCTTGGCCACGCGCGACTGGCTCGACCTGATCTTCTTGGCGAGGGCTTCCTGCGAGAGCTTCTGGGCCTGGCGCCGGCACCTCAGGCTCTCGCCGAGCCGCAGCTTGATTTCGACGAAGGCGGCCTCCTCCGGCGACAGGTTTAGGAAGTCCGCGGCCGAACCTGCCCTCCAGCCCGCCGCGTCTAACCGCTTACGCTTCGCCCTGTTCATCCGCACACTCCTTACTTCGCGACGGCGTGCCGCGGGGGCCCTAGCCGCCGCCGGCAGTCTCCTGTCAACCGCCTGGGCGCCTGCCGCGCGGCCGGCCTTGAGACCTCTGCGGCGGCGCCGGCGCCCCCGTCCGGCCTGGTCCAACCTGTAAATGATCCGCCGCGTCCTGGTCCAGGCCCGCGCCGCGCGGGCGCGGGGGCGGCGGCTGACGGGACGGCCCCACACCGCGCACTATCTTATGTCAGGTACGACATGAAGACAAGTAGTCATGCCGCCGGCCAGGCCGAGTCAGGAAGCGGGGCGGAAGCCTCCCCGGGGCCGGAGAGCGGGTGAGAAGTTCTCCGGGGGCCGGGGCGGGGGCAAATTGCGGCCGGAGCCGGCCCGAGCCGGCCTGCGGCAAATTGCCGCAAGGGCGCGGGTGCGGCAAGTTGCCGCTCAAGGCAGGCTCCGGGGGCAGTCCTGACGGCAACTTGCCGCAGGCAGGGCCCGGCGGGGTCCGCCCAGGCCTTGCGGTATCCAGAGAGTTAAGCCTTCAAGCTTCATAAAAGCTAGGTTTACGGTAGTGGCACTAAACGTGCGTAGCCCCTAATCAAGGTTTTCGCCCACGCGGACGCCTAAGCAAGGAAGAAAGTTTTTTGGACGGCACTGGATTCGCCAAAACGGCCTTGCACCCAAAAGAAATTTTAAGGCGGGGTTATTGTTGCGGACGAGGTCTGCGACGGAGAGGAGGGCTTAAATTATGGGCTGCGTCGTAGTGATAACTTTGACGGCCTCCCTCTTTCCTATGACGCCCCGTCTTAAGTGTACAAGACCCGGGGCTTCAGCTCAGCGATATGAAGCTGCGGGTCCGATAAGGGAGTATGCGAGCCTTCCAGAAAGGAGGACTGAAAAAACTTAAAAAAGGCCCGGCGGGTGCGACCGCCAGGCCCTTATTTACCGATTGATCTGTAGCGGGGCCGGATTAGATCTCCTTGGATTAAGGCCGGCTCCACCACTTCCAACCCTCCTGTACGGCGGAAGGCTAGACGTCTGTTTATAACACAGCGTCCTTAACGGGTGCAACGAATCAGGCGCCCAGATCTACCTGGAAGACTGCTCTCTGGCACTCTCCTAGCCTCCGCCTCAGGTCTGACCCTTTAGGAGAAAACACGCATGTTCTGGACCACTCTCAAGAGGCTAGCCGCGGACGCAATGTCCGCCTTTAAGTCAGCAACTCCCGGTGCAGCCGGTCGAAATTGGTCGACCTACAATGCGGCGAAGATTAACGAGAGACGACTCTTCCCGATCCTGCTCTACGAACTCTGCCTCTGTATAGAAGAGATCACTCAGGATCGCGGCCGGCCGCGCCTGTCGTTGCGCGACATGATCTTCTGCGCGGTTCTCAGAGTATTCACTAAATCACCCCTCCGACAATTCACGCAGGACGCCTTCCTGGCTTACAGTTCGCGCCTGATCAAAAAGGTGCCCCACTTCAACTCCGTCTCGAATTACCTGAGGATGAAGTTGGTCGGCGAGAAGCTGCTCAAGCTGATCGCGATCAGCAGTCTACCTCTTAAGGCGATCGAGACTAACTTCGCCGTCGACTCCACCGGCCTCAGCACCTGCCGATACGCGCGCTGGCTGGACCTGCGCCAGATGCGTGAACGCTCCAGGCGCCAGTGGGTAAAAGTTCACCTGATCTGCGGCGTCCGGACCAACATCGTGACCAGCGTGATCGTGACCTCGGGCAGCGAGGCCGACGGCCCTCGCTTCGGCCCGTTGCTGGCGGAGACGGCGAGGAACTTCCAGACGGAAGAGGTGTACGCGGACAAGGCGTATTTAAGCGGCGAGAACCTGCGTTTCGCGCTGCTGGCTGGTGCCATCGCTTACATCCCTTTCAAATCAAATAATCGGCTGGACGCGGACTACAAAAGCACTTTCTGGAAGCGGATGCTCCGGATGTACTTGGAGCGCCGCGGCGAGTTCCTTGCTCACTACAATTTGCGTAACAACGTTGAGACCACTTTCAGCATGGTCAAGGCGAACTTCGGCGCACGTTTGTCAAGCGTCTCGCGCCAGGCACAGTTCAATGAGGCGCTATGCAAGATACTCTGCCACAACATCTGTGTCTTGATTCGTTCGATCTACGAATTGGGAATCGAGGTGGACTTCTGCTCAGAGGCCTCGTACGACCTGACGAGCGAGACTAAGCCTCTCGGCCAGGCTTTGAGCAACGGCCAGCTGAGCAAAGTCCGGGCCCGTATCCCGGCCTTACTTAAGAAGGCTGCACGCAAATTTCTCAAGTAACCTAACGCGAGCGAAGATGTCGAGGGGCGTGTACCTGTAGGTACACGCCCCTCGACGTTGATATTGGTTCCGCAATAAGCCATACTGAATTTAGGCGTTAAAGCCTCACACTCTGCCCGGAACCTCAACTCCAACCTTCGGCCGATAAACCGGAGACTTCCATCCTGTAATCATTCGCACGGCCCTATGACAAAGCAAAAACGACACTGCAACCTTCGATATGCGATGTGGATCGCGCACGGGAAGAGGTGCGTCTACACGGGCGAGCTTCTGCAGCTCAGGGAAGTCGTGCTCGACCACGTCATCCCCGAACATCTGATCGGTAAGCCCGCGCAGCTCGAAAGAGTCCTTAAGCAACTAGGCCTTCCCTCGGACTTCGACCTCCAGCACCCGCTCAATCTCGTCCCCACGTACCAGGAACACAACAATCAGAAACACATGCGAGTCGACCACGACCAGATCCGAATGGGGTTGAAAGCGGCGCAGGATAAGCTACCCGAGGTAGAAGCCATTAAAAAGAGGCTGGACGGCGAGGACGCGATCCGCAGAAACCTGGGCCGTCTTAAATCAAAAGTGGCGAAGGAGCTGATTGAGCCGTCCCTCCTGTACGACTTCTGGAATGAGGAGAGCTCCACCTTCGACGAGATGTCGTTTCTATCGCAGCAGCCCGTCAACCTCGCGCTACCGGGCGTGGCCGTGATGTGTTTCATGCCCGAGTACCCCGCGATGAATGGCAGCCTGCTTTTGAGATTCAAGCACCTCGAAGTAAGAGGGTGCATGATTACTTTTAACCACGAGGAGATCTTAGGGCTGCTCTTCCGGGGGCTGGGGACCGACCCGCGGAGGGGCGCTAGGAAATTTATATTCCTGTACGAAGGGCCGAACGGCGAGAGTATTCTCCAGCTGAACAACAGCAGGTTCTCCGTCCCACAGCAGCACGCCGATCAGCTGTGCGAACTCCTGGATGCTCTCGGGCGAGTATACATAGATAAATTGTATAAGTTTGAGAGCGAAATCTTGGAATCCGTCGGCTTCGAGAGGGCGAAGCGCGACGGGTACAGGCTGATTAAAATATCTCGCTGGTTGTGGAGGTTAATGGTCCAGTTCAGCTACGAGTTCGAGCACGGGAAAGGTGAAACCGAATGGCACATTTTCGACCCGTGGAAGAGCGGCCTCCGGGTCTATTGTGAAACCGACAATCACCCGCGCCCGGACTATAGGGCTATCGTCACCCCGGAAGCTGCTGATGAGTTCTGCCGGAGCGACCTTTTGTCCCCGGACGGTTCTGTCTGGCTGTGCTGGGACCCCATGATTCTGGGCGTACACGACGAGGACGAGAGCGCGATCGAGCACGGCGTCATCTGGAACGTGCAGGACACGTTCGACTGGCTGGTCGACAAACTGATCCCGCGGGCCCTGGAGTGGAATGAAAGTAGGGCGCGCAGAAGATTCGCTCTGTTCAGGCGAAAAAGGCGAGTTGATTTTGACGCCTCCCGCTATTACAGGCGTTCGTCGGGCGTTGAGCAGAGAGAGGCATCCGGGGTGGATAGTTTGCCGGCGCTAGAGAGAGTGGTGGAGGTCTTACACGGATTTTACGCCACCTGGACGGATCTGTTGGTGGGTTGCGCAGCGGCCGTAGGCGTATATGAAAGCGTGAAATGGTGTCTCGATAATTTTACTCTCGGTGAGGGCTTACGCCGGTATGTCGAGAGTAACCACAGGGTGGTGTGCCCCCAGGACGATATTCAATCAAGCCTTAATGAAGAGATTGAGGACTGCAAAAGGCAGGATGGATCGTCGGGCGGCGGCCTGGATATGGCCCTTAGAAGTCTGCTCGAGATTATAAAGAAGGGAGAGGTGAAAGTGGCCCCGCACGAGGTTTTGAAAGCCGTTAAGAATTATCTCGCGCCCATATGCGAAGAGTATAAAGCTCAGTCCTACAGGCAACGCTTGTTGAAGGAATGATGGCTGTGAAGCTGAGACTGGAGCTCTAAAGGGACTGCCGGGGTAAGGCGCAACCCCACATTCATGTGTTTGTAATTTTGACTAACGTAGAGCGTAAGCTTTGTTATCGGACGGGAAGGGATTTTAATCTTTCAGTTTTTTGGCTACGATACAGTCTTCTCTATCATGTCTGGAAGGCCTACGACATCCTGTCGCCAAAAAGTCTGCCGGAGCGTTAATACAGCACATGGCTAGGAACCACGAGACGGCTCGTATAGACTGCCCCGGTATCCTGCCGTTGACACCCTATCCTGGCCTGCATATATTCCCCGCGTTCTAACACACATCCTCACCGGAGCTGACCGCGATGGCTAACCCTGAACACCTTCAGATCCTGGAGCAAGGGGTGGCGGCATGGAATAAGTGGTGGTATGAGCGTGGCGACGTTCGGCCAAGCCTCAGGGGCGCAAAACTCAGGGGCGCAAAACTCAGACGCGCAAAACTCTTCGGCGCAGACCTTTTCGAAGGCGACCTCCATGAAGCCGACCTCGCCGGCGCAGATCTCAGAGCCGCAATTCTAAACCACGCAAATCTCGTCGGTGCAAACCTCCGCGGCGCGGACCTCAGAGTCGCATTACTTAAAGGCGCATACCTCCTCGGCGCAACACTCGCTAAGGCAGATCTCAGCGACGCACACCTGCTCGACGCGAACCTAGAAGGAGCCAACCTGAAGGGGGCTAACCTGAGCGAGGCAAACTTCAGACTCGCCATCCTCAAACGCACAAAGCTCAATCAAGCCGACCTCTCCGGCGCGACCTTCATACACGCCGACCTCAGCGGCGCAAACCTCAAAGGGGCGCGACTCGTCTCCGCGAATTTTGGCAACGCAAACCTCACCGGCACAGACCTGAGTGACGCGGACCTCTACGAAGCAGACTTCGCCGGCGCAAACCTCGAAGGCGCGAATCTAACCGGCGCGAACCTCGCCCTAGCAAACTTCGCCAGAGCAAACCTCCACGAGGCGGACTTCACGGGCGTTAAATTGGTTGCAACTTCTTTCGGGTTTAGCGACCTCAGTGAAGTCAAGGGGCTGGAAACGGTAATACATATCGCCCCTTCAAGCATAGGCATCGGGACCATCTATGAATCAGAGGGCGATATTTCTGGGGCGTTCTTGCGCGGCTGCGGCGTCCCCGAAGACGTCATCATCTACATGCGCCAACGCGCCATGCGGCCTCTGCGGTTCTATAATTCCTTCATCAGCTATTCCAGCAAGAACCAAGAGTTTGCGAGGATGCTTTACGAGGATTTGCAAGACAATGGCGTGCGCTGCTGGCTGGCGGCCGAAGATTTGAAATGGGGAGATAAGATTCGCACTGCCTTGGACGAAGCCATCCGGGTGCACGAGAAACTTCTTTTGGTCCTCTCGAAACATTCAGTCGCGAGTGACTGGGTCGAGCAGGAGGTTGAGACCGCGCTGGAGATGGAACGTAAGACGAAGCGGACGGTGCTCTTTCCTATCCGGTTAGACGATGCCGTGATGAAGGTAAAGTCCGGCTGGCCCGCCCTCATCAAGAACACGCGCAACATCGGAGACTTCACGCGATGGGAAGACTACGACTCGTACCTGAAGTCGTTTAACAGATTGCTCGGCGCCCTGAAAGCCGAAGACGGCCGTGCCGCCGAAGGTAAGAGTAAAGGGGCCTCAAAAGCGGGTAAGAAGGGCGGTAAGAAGTAACATTACTTCGCGGGCACAAGTGGGACAACTGAGAAAAGGGCCCGGCGGGCCGGGCCCTGACGCTGAAGACTAAGTCCGGCGAGAAATCACCGAACGACTCGAGCCGGAGGAAGTGGATGGGAGCTACACTTACCAGGTCACGACCGTCGGTGAGTTTTCGGCGAACGCGCCGCAGAAGGTCATCCAGAACAAGGTTTCGATTATTACTCTCGATGACGCGGCGCGGGCTGGCACCGGTTCAATGTGAGCACGCCGAATATCGCGCCGCGCGGTGATAACTCTTTACACTTCAGGTCAAGGCGTAGTCCTCGCCCCGCCCCCTACATCCAATCTTCCTCCTCCGGCAGCAGCCCCGCCAGGTCAGGCGGCAACTCGTCGCCCAGCTCCCGCCAGACCGGCTCTATCACCCAGTCGGCGAACTCCGTGTGCAATTCCAACTCCCCCTGCCTGTCTTCCCTGTACCGGATGTCTATCAGCGTCCTCGCCCCATGCGGCAGCGGGTTTGCCGGGGTGTAGACGGCCGCGTAGATGGCGTCCTCCAGCGTGTCGGTGGGCCTCGCCTCCCTCCTGCCGCATAGGGTCTCTATCAGTTCACGTTCCGCCAGAAGCGTCGGTGCCCGCTTGACGGCCTTCGACAGCTCCCTGGTGATGAGCCGGCGCAGAGAAGCTTCGCACCTGGCGTAAACATCCTCGACCAGCTCTTCAGTCTCAGACGGCACCCAGGAGCGGCTCCTCGGCAGATCGAACAATATCTCCCCCTTTAGGACGGCGTCTTCTATGACCTTCCTGACGAAGGGCCGCAGGGCCTCCGGGGGAACGGTGAACTCCGGGCTTACGCTCCAGTGCAGGCCCTGGAAGCGGCCATGCTCCAGCCACCCGTCGAGCAGACGGCCGTACTTCTCCTCAAGCACCTCAATCAAGCGCGGCCAGAGCGAGACCAGAATGGGGGTGACGCAGACCGAGCAGGTCGAGCCGTTCAGGTGGTCCCTCAACTCCGAGCAGACTGAGCACCGGAACAGAAGGGGCTGCGGGTCCTGGGATTCTTCGGATCTGTCCATGGGATTAAGGAGGTAGAGTCAGACAGAAGGACTATGCGGAAGGACGTGAGTACAATTGCTTCCCGCCCTCGGAATGCAGGAACCACCAGTTGTAGATCGCGAGCGCGGTTCCTAAGGGGAAGAGCCAGATGAACAGGACTGACAGGATGAGCGCGGGGATTCTAGCCCAGAGCCTTCTCCTCAGCAGCCCGTACGCAACGGACAAGATGTAGACGGTTAAGAGCAGGCCGACCAGGATTAGCACTTGCAGCGATCTGCTGGACCGTATCCGCTCCAATTCCCTCTCCGTAGCGATTACCCTGACAAGCTCCACCAGCGCCGCCAGTGTTAACAGTCCTCCTAGCAAGCCGTAGATGATTCCCAGTGTCTTGTTGTGATCCTCGGGTGTCATAGATTCAGAAAGCGCGCTGACCTAAACTTTTAGGTTGGCGACACGAACAGGCTTACAGTTAATAGAAAACAGGCAGTCTCTCTGCTATCTTGACCAAGATCTTTCTTTGAAAAAACGTTGCTAGCGGCTATGCGCGAACCGGCTCGACATTTCGAATGACGTACGCCGTCGGAGATTTAAAGCTGTGCGGAATTCCGGCGAATATCAAACGAGATGCCATCTTAGGTAGATTTATACCTAATAGCAAGCCTGCTTCCACTTCGCCTCCCTACTCGGGAGGGCCGTCCTGATGGGGAAAGGAACGCGCAGGCGCCCGGAGCGGCTCCCCTATAAACTACTAGAAATCCGACAAAAGCTGGGCCTGTCGCAGAATGAGATGGTCAGGCGGATGGGGCTGGCCGAAGAAATTGAGAGGGATTATATATCCAAATTCGAGCGTGGGACGCTCGAGCCTTCCCTTTGGGTGTTGCTACAATATGCGCGCGCGGCCAACGTAACTGTCGAGTCCCTGATCGATAATGACCTTGATCTGCCTGAGAAACTGCCTGCTCCCCGGAAAAGTGAAGGCGTCAGACGTAAGAAGCAACCCAAAACGGAAAAATGACAAGTCTGAAGAGACCCAAATGCTGCGCGATTGGCCCTTGAGCAACTAGTGCTTAAACAAGATTACCTTACCTAAGGCTCCTTAAATTGGATGCAAAGTGGAAGGATTAACAGGCGTCGCGTGGATTGTTTCCCTCTCTAGCGCGACGATTCTAGGAGAGCGGTGAATCGTTCGATAGCAGAGCGGAGGTTATTCATAAGGCCGTTTGCGAGTTCGACACAGACATGCTCAATATGAGCGGAGCCGATGCGCGAACTGTCGGTCCGAGACCAAATTACTTCTGAAGCGACATTCCCCAACCATGTCATACCAGCAGGGCAAGAATCTTGGTTCGGACAATTCGACTGGACGATATGAGCGGCTTCTAAAACTGTTACTCCGTCTTCGTAGGCCGTCGCCCCAATACCACTTAGTAATAAAATATGATCATTGCCAGGGATTTGTGCTCTGATGTTCGCTGCGAGCCCGGTGAATGCCGGTATATTTCTTAGTTGACTGCCTGCTAATCCCGACGCTTTCTCGCGATGCTCACTGAGCGCGTTCAATAAGTCTGTGTGTAGCCGAAATCCGATCTGGCCCAGACCTAGTGTCGAAGAGATTCTATTTTCAAGAGGCTTTAATATTGGCATCAGGGAACGGATTAATTTCTCGTGCTCATTAACTAACTTACGTCTTTGCTCTTCGATCCTGCGCTGCGGAGTCGCGGCCGCCGCAATCCTCACGGAGAGGTCTGTCAGGTCCATAGATGACGGGGCCACACGCGGCGATGACGACCAAGAGCACAACTCTGTTGCCATCTCTGCCATCGAGGGTCGAGAGTCGGGGTCATACGCGGTGGCGTTTTCGATTAATCTATCTAATAAAGGGGTCCGGCCGTGGCTCACATAAGCGCCCAGGATAAGTGTCGGGACTTCCACGCGCTGTTGCCCGGGCGGAGGATAGGTTTGACCTGTGGCTAGAACCCATAACGTCTTCGCTAACGAATAAACGTCCGCCGGGCCTCCTGCGGCCGTAGTCGGATTTGCAAGCATTTCGGGGGCGAGATAGTGAAGAGGGCCTAACTTTCTTCCTTCCTCCGTAAGAGCTTCCTTATCGGGATAAGAGACAAGCCCGAAGTCCCCGACTGCCCACCGGCCACCGTATTTGTAAAGATTATCCGGTTTAATATCTCGGTGGGAAATTCCCTCAGAGGCTAAGGACGCTAAAGTGGTAGCAATGTCAGCAACGGCTTCAACCACTAATTCAAGAGACGGTGTTCGTCCAAGAGCATTTCTAATGGGAGTGGCGACTGGCATGGCAAGCCATGCAGGGTTCTTTAACGTCGGCTTTTCAGGTAAAGAAACATCTATTAGCGGGACTAAACCCGGCCTCTCACCCAAGCGGCGGAGGATGTCTATTTCTGCCTTGAATCTTTTAAACGGCTCACTCTGAGGGTTCTTAGTATTGAGAATCTTTAAAGCCACAACATCGTCATTGCCCACTGCCTTCCACACTTCTGCGTTACCGCCAGGTCCGAGGGGCTCGACGAGCCGCCAAGAGCCAAGTCTTTCGTTCGCGTGCCGTTTGAAATGTTGAGACATAACCCGTATCTAAATATTAAAATATCCCTGAGCTATATTTTAAGTATTGTCCGCGAGTAAATCACCTCTGCCTAACGAGCGTGACAGACAGCTCTTCTGGAAGGACAAACGATGCGTGCGGCAATAGAGTGGGATGAAGATTATATCCTGAGCATATCGACAGGAGAACATGATTGGGTAGAGTTCAAAGACGCTCGAAAACTCGATCTAAATCTTCCTGCTGTAAAAATGGACGACGTCAGAAATGAACTGTCGAAGCAGATTTCAGCCTTCGCCAATACTGGTGGTGGCACGATAGTCTACGGCGTCGGCGACGCCACCTCCGGCGACAGGCGCGTGGTGGATCCTAATGGCGGAGTTTCACTCTCGATCAAAGGGGGCACGAAGGAATGGCTTGAGGACATCATCCCGCAACTGGTTGACCTCCCTTTGACGCGCTTCAACGTCTATTTGGTCACCAGTGATGGGTCGTCAAGCGGCATCATGCCCGGCAAGGGTCTTATCCTGATAGAAATTCCGGAGAGTGAAAATGCCCCGCACCAAGCCAACGACTACAGGTACTACGCGCGTGTAGGAGGGAAATCGCGCCCGATTCAGCACCGTCTTGTGCTCGACATTATGGGCCGAGCCAAACACCCGAAGATGGAAGTAACATGCAAGGTTATCCCAAAGGGAAGGTATGACGGCGCAGAGAATCGACAGGTTCCAATCCTAAGATTCTATTGCCTGAATCAAGGGAGAGTTTTTGCCAACTACGTTAACGGATTCATTCACGTCCCTGCCACCTTGGCGAGCGTTAGAGGAGAGGAAGATGCCTCCGAGGAGACTATCAATGATATTAAGTACGTACGAAAGTATTTCGATAATACAATCCAAGAACTTGTAGGGCAGGTCGAACGTCAGTATGGCGGGCAATTTCCCGGCAGCTATAATGAGCCAACGTTCATCTCCAGGTTTAATCCTGTCTTACCCTCCAAACACTGTACTACCTCGGTAAAGCTGTGTGTGCCGTTAGACAAACTCGCCGACCATGCTGACGAGAAGATCTTCTGGGAGGTGTACGCCGACAGCGCGCCAATCGAGCGCGGGAGCATAAAGGTCGCCGAGCTTATCGAGCAGCTAGCGACATAACTGCCTGTTCATGCATTTGGGTTCGAGGTGTAGCAGAAGAGTTGTGGTTGGGCACAGATAATGTGTGGGCCATTCCTTTTGACCGGAATCTGATTCGAAGGTGTTATGCCAAGTGATCACCTACCGCATCGTGTAAAGATTAGGCTATTCATGGACGGGTGAATCCAACAATGTACATAAAATCAGCTTCCGCGTATTGACCCGCCTCGATTTTTGTCATATTGTCACGCCTCACGCGAGGGTTTACCTTAAGGCCGTCTCGTTTTGCACGTTACTCACAAGGTTTTCGAGCCGCTTCGGCCTTCCCAACAACTTGTATCAGCCTCCTCGTCCGCCGAGGCTCATTACTTACAGTGCCGGCACCGAACGTAATCCTACAGGGAAGATACCGCGTCACCCGACCTCTGGGCCGGGGCGGCATGGGCGCCGTCTACGAGGCTTTCGATCTGCGGCTGAGCCGCACCGTCGCCGTCAAAGAAACCTTCGCCGAAACGGCCGACTTACTCCGGGCATTCCAAAGGGAGGCGCGCCTCCTCGCCAACCTGCGTCACCCGGCTCTGCCAAACGTTCTCGACCACTTTGTCGAGGGTGACGGGCAGTTCCTGGTAATGGAGTACATCGCCGGCCAGGACTTGGCGCAGATGCTTGTCCGGCGCGGCGCCCCTTTCCCCGTTCCCCAGGTGCTCCGCTGGGCTGATGAACTGTTGGCAGTGGTCGAGTACCTGCATAGCCACAGGCCGCCCGTCATCCACCGGGATATTAAACCCGCCAACCTCAAGCTCGGCCCCGAGGGGCAAATAATCCTTCTCGATTTCGGGCTCGCCAAGGGCTCGGCCGGCGGCATGACTACGACGGTGGCCGGCAGGAGCGTGGCGGGCTATTCGCCGCACTACGCCCCGCTCGAGCAGACTTACGGCGACAAGAGTGATTCGCGCAGCGACCTCTACGCCGTCGCCGCCACCGTTTATCACTTGGTAACCGGCCATTTCCCCGAAGAGGCCGCCCACCGCGCGTCGGCCTCAATTTCCGGAGAGGCGGATCCGCTACTACCCGCAAGCAGGCGGAACCCGGCCGTGCCGGCCCAACTATCAGACATCCTTGAGCAAGCTCTTTCCCTTAAGCCGCAGGAACGCCCGGTGAGCGCCGCAGAGATGAGGGAGTCGCTCCGGGAAGTCTTTCCCGACAGACACATAAACACCAGCCCTGCGAAACCCCATTCCGCCATCCGCCGTGGGGCTCCGCAAGATACTGTCTACCCGACGATCCCTGTCAAGCCGGAACTAGTAGTCGACCCGTTTAATGTGTCCGCCACTAAATCTGTTCCGGAAGTCAATAATTCAAAGGTGAGGTGGGCCTTCACCGCATTCCTCATCTGCGCACTGGCCGCGGGCATTTATCTGTTTTATCTCTCAGGGCAGACCGAAGATAAGCCTGCGGACCTGCGGTCGGCCAGTCAGCCCGTGAAGCCTGTCATCCCCAGCCCTTACCGGGAAGCCTTAGGTTCCGTGGTCTCCCTGGAGCTGAGGGATGCGGCCGGGAATCCGACGGGGCACGGCTGCGGCTTTTTCGTCAGGGAAGACCAAGTCGCTACTGACCTCAGCGTGATCTGGGGTGCCGCTAGCGGGCGAGTAATTTCGCCGAACGGAGACGCGTTCGAAATCGCAAGCGCCTCGGCTGTCGATCGCCAACGGGGGGTGGTCATTCTCCAGATCAAAGGGGCGCGCGCGAAGCCGCTGCCCGTCGTTTCACGTCCGGCTACCAATGATGTCGGTCGGGCGGCAGTCTTATCCACTACGGCGGACAGAGAGACTAACTACGCCCCGACCACGATTACTTCTCACGACAAAAGAGACGACGTAGAAGTTGGCGGGGCAGTGGATTCGGCCGCGCGCGGCGCGCCAGTAGTGAATGATAAGGGAGAAGTCGTCGCCATAATCGTTAGTCCCCCAGATGGAACAAGCAATACTCGCGGCGTGGCATCGGCAGCACTATTTAGCCTGACCAAGGCCAAACAGCCTGCCACTTCACTCGGTGTGGCGGGCGCCAACGAGTTACTCTACGACTTCCGGCGGCAGGAAAATACTGAGACGGAAAAGAGTAAGATCTCTGCCGAAGAACAGGAGATGGTGCTCTCCGCGGTATTTGATTCTTACCTGACAAATAGCAACCAGTGCCGTGACTTTGAAGGTAATACATCGACCCCGGAAGGGCTGAAAGAGGCCCGCGAATTAGGCAACATCGTCCCCGAAATATCTGACAAAGCTACCGGCTCATTCACGAGGCCGGGGATGCAGCAGACCGCGTACCTAATTTGGGTCGGCGAATGCGGGGCGGCGCACGCGGTTAACTGGGGGACGAAACGTCTGGCGATATTCACGGGGCAGCAACTGAGTCTTCACGTGGACGTGCAGGATCACACGGCCATTCTGGGCACCTACGACCTGAACGGGGACGGTGTGCACGAACTACTCGTCACGGGGGGCTACGCGCAGAGCGGATTGATCACCGAGTGGGGATCTTTGGTCAGCGTCAAGGACGGCCGCCTACGTTTTGACAGAAGGCTTGAGACCGTCAGGGAAAGCACTTGCGCGTCGATGGACCCCAAACCCAGCGTGACGGCCGCGCTGATTTATTACACCCGCGGGGCCGGGGGTAAGTCGCCGGAGATCCGGGTTGATAATTACCAAGCGAAGTGTACAGAGAACGATTCCGATGACCCGAGTCCGGACGCGTTCAGATACATATCATCCGGCCAGCCGCCTAAATCTTAAACGCCATCGTCATGGACCTCTCAGTATTCCGTAGACTCAATATTAAGCAGAAATTACTTATAGCGGTATGTCTCCTCCTCGGCGTTGGTGTTATTGCCGGAATGATCAGCGCCATTATTGAGAAAGTTAAGTCGCCGGCGCCGGCTTCAACTTCCGAGAAGGCTCCTCTTCGGCCAGCTCCCAGCCCGGCGGCTGCCGCCCCTATGGCGGGGAGAGCCGGCGCGGAGCTCGAGGCGCGCAAAGACCCGTGGCAGGCGTGTCAATTCCTCGCCCACGTCGAAGGCTTCAAGACCGCTGGTTATAAATCCTTCGGTGGGGATGATTACTCGTGTCTCACAGACGTCTATAAGCTGGGCGACGACTTCCCGTTACCGAACACTCTAACCTACTTCGCGAACGGGGACGCCGGCCAGGTCAGGGAGCTCGAGCTGCACTTAAATGTGAACGTAAGAAGCAAGGCCAGGGAGGCGCACGAGGTGCTCTCGTTTTACGGCCAAGAGCTGACCAGGCGCGCGCTTAACAGTGACCTTCCCGACGACATTAAGGCCGCTATCACAGCAGGAAAGGCCGGGACTTGGAAAGTGCAAGGGGCTTCGATCGAGCTCGAGAGAGATGACTGGCCGACGGGTAAAGGCTACACCCTAGATTTCTTTATCCGCTGAATCACAATCCGGGCCCTGCTCTGCCGGCCGACCTCTCACCAGCTTCCACCTCTGAGCAAAGACATGAAAGCTCGAATATACGAGATCCTGTTCGACACCAAAGACGACGATAAGGTCGGTAAGGTCGTGGCCATCTTACTTATGGCCCTCATCCTCCTCAACGTCATTACCGTGATGCTCGAGACGGTTGATGAGTACGCACGTTTCTCCCGGATTTTCTTTGCGATAGAAGTAGTGTCGGTGGCCATCTTCACCGTCGAATACGCGCTCAGGCTCTGGACGATCACGTTAAATCCGAAATACCACCGCCCCGTCCTCGGCCGCCTCCGCTACGCGTTAACACTCATGGCGATTGTGGACCTGCTCGCCATCGTCCCGTTTTATCTGCCGCTCGTCTTCCCGTTCGACCTACGCGGGCTACGCGCGCTGCGACTGGTGCGGCTCTTCCGCCTGTTCAAAATGTCTAGGTACGTGAAGGCCCTGGACACCTTAGACGACGTGATCAAGGCCAAGAAGGAGGAGCTGGTCGTCACGGTCGCGATGATACTGATCCTCCTCGTGCTGGCCTCCAGCCTGATGTACCTGGCCGAAAGCGAGGCCCAGCCCGACAAGTTCCCCAACATCCCGGCCACACTCTGGTGGGGCGTGGTCACCCTGACCACGGTCGGCTACGGGGACATCTTCCCCGTCACGCCGCTTGGGAAATTCGTCGGAGGGGTGATAGCCTTCCTCGGCATCGGACTGTTCGCCCTGCCCACCGGCATCCTCGCGGCCGGCTTCGCCGAGGAGGTGCAGAAGCGGCGCAGGCGCGACGCCCGCGTCTGCCCCCACTGCGGCAAGGAGATTTAACAACCTCCGCCCGACGAAAGGAAGCCTCACAAGATGGGTCTGTTTTTCCGCAAGAGCTTTAAGTTCGGCCCTCTCCGGGTCAACCTCTCGAAGTCCGGCGTCGGCGTGTCGGCGGGCGTCAGGGGCGCGAGGATCTCGAAGGGGCCGCGCGGGACCTACATCAACGTCGGCCGGGGCGGACTCCACTACCGGCAAAGAATTGACGCCCCCGAGACTGCCGAAGCACCCGCCGCGAGTAACAGGTGGTTCGAAACGGCCGTCGAGATTCCGCCCCGCAAGGTGCTCGAATCGATAAAGCCCCCGCCGAAGCAGGCACTGCCCGCCGTCATTCATTTCACCTACGTCACGTTAACCTTAAGCGCCATCGCTCTGATCGCCTGGTACGGGTGGGAGCGATTACCCCACACGGCGGAGGGCCGGAGTCAGGTCGCCCTCATGCTCTTTACGATACCACCGGCCGTCTGGTTTGGCGGGTTCTTAATCCACGGCTTGGTAACTCGGGCAGCCCACGGCACCGATCTTCATCCCCTCTACTACGATCTCGATAAAAGCGGCTCCGAGCGTTTCGCGGGAATTAAGAGGGCGTGCGAAATGCTCGCACAGTCCCGTCAGGTGTGGGCGCTACAGTCTCTACCGGGCGGCTCCTACATCATGCACGGCATGACGCCGGTTTGGGTGGGCCGCCAGGAGCCGCCTTTGATTTCGACAAACGTGGAGGTTTGGGCGATAGCCGTCGGCGACTGGAGGCTTTTCTTCCTGCCTGACAGTATCTACGTATTTCAGAACAACTCCTATTCCACTATTAGCTACGAGTCCATCAGAATCTCCGCTGAGGAGCGACGGGCGTTCGAGTTTCACGCCTTCCCCCCGGACGCCCAGGTCGTAGACCAAACCTGGCGGCATACCCGCAAGGACGGGCTGCCGGACCTCCGATACAAATATAACCCGGCCATACCGGTCGTCCTCTACGGGCTGGTTCACATCGAATCTGACGGCGGCTGGAACCTGATCCTACAGACCTCTAACGCGGGCGTGGCCAAACAGTTCGTTAACCAATTCAGGTCGGCACTGCCGCACAGGTACAGGCGCGCCGAGCAGCCGCCGCCCCGCGGCGACAGACAGCAGGGCCGGAATAAAGATCAGCGAAGCTACTCCGGCTCCTCCGCTTCTACAAAGTCCCCCTATGAGGTGCTGGGCGTGGGGCCGGGCGCGTCGCTGAGCGATATCACCGCCGCGTACCGGGAGCAGGCGAGGAAGAATCATCCCGACAGGGTCGCCAACCTCGACCCTGAGTTCCGAGAGTTGGCTGAGCGGCGGATGAAAGCCATCAACGCGGCATACGAGGAGCTGAAAAGGAGGTTCGAATAGATGATGAGAGATTCCTGCTGGTGGTGCGGGACCGAAAACAAGTCCGCCGGCGCGTCGTGCGCGCGGTGCGGCGCGCCTTTCGATCAAAGAATGCGGCCCGCGTCCGGGCCCGGCCTTCTGGCAAACTACAAGACGCTGCTCGTCGAGGCGGCCCTATTACTGGTCTGCCTCGTGGCCGTTAATAACGGATTCGAGCAGTCGCTGTTAAAAGAATATAAGCCCTCGTATTCGAACAGCTCCCTGGCCACCCCGTCGCCGAGCCCTACGCCTACAGTCACCCCGAAGCAGAAACCGAAGCAACCGCGCCGGCGTTCCCAGATCGATAAAGAATACCCTCTCCTACCTACGGAGCAGGCACCTTCCCCTGACATTCCGGCGGAGGTAACAAGCGGTGGTGTGAGCCGTACCGTCTCGGGTGGGTATATTCGAGGGCCGCGAGGCGGTTGTTACTACATTAGCGGCTCGGGACGGAAGATGTATGTTGACCGCAGCTTGTGCTACTAACTTAACTTAATAATCAGGTGATAAAGTATGAGTTAAGGCAGATTCGGCTTTGAGCGTTACATCTCTATCCGATGATTACGACCGGACAAGGTATAGGTAACTCAGCACGGACTCATAATAAAAAGAAGCCGACGAAGAAACGAGGAGCTAAGTTGACACAAGAGAAAACTAAGCGGGGTTAGGTTCCCAGAAAAGAATCAGCAGAAGCATGACTCGCAATATACTGCCATTAATATTATGAGCCAGTTTAATAGCTTCAATAATACTTATACTCCTGCCTGATCCAACATATCCGCCATCCACGCAGATGAAGCGGCTAGTGCTTGGAGCGGGGCTTGCTCCAGCCGTGAGGCCCACTCGATGAGTTCCTCCAGGCCCATCGCCACGCTATTCTCAAAATCTTTCGTTGGCTGGACGGATTTATGCAACTCTACAAGCGCACGTGCCGAATCGACTAAAGCCGGACGGCCCTCAAGCTCTGCCTCCGGAACCCTATTGAAAGCCGCCGCCATCTCGGCCTCAGCGTCGAACACTGTTTGTAAAGCTTCACTCGAATATTTATTTAAGCGGTTGATATAGGATTGGAGCTGCACCAGCCCCTGGTCGTCCAGATCTGGCAGCCGCCGGAAGTCACGGATGTGTCCCGCGGCATGAAACAACATTGAAGTTGATTGCTGCAGTTTAGCCGCGACCTCCAATTGAGGGAGGTCCCAAGGCTCGATTTTTAATTCGCCCAAGGCGTCCGGCGGAATCTGGTGTAGAGCATAATTCCACCACTTTAACTCCTGATTCTCGCCCTCAAGAATAGTCGGCAAAATGATGCGCCAAGCCGCAGGGTTCGCATACTTACCCCGCACGAGAGGCACTATCACCACATACGGCCAGTGCAGATCCAGAATGTAACGCCTGAAGTCAGAGGCCCGAACTTTCCGGACGGCCTGTCTGACCGCCTCGAAAATCGCTGACAGCGATGCGTAAGTGTCTAAGGGTTGCCGGGCGTCTACCGTCAACCACAGGGCGGGCTGATCGTCCCAAGGTATTTCCTCGGACGCAATGCGGACGCGGATGTCTCCGGCGGACAGGCGGCTTAACCTCACCCGGAGGTCGAGACGAATGGTTCTCAGTAGTTTCTGCGCCTCGCGACTACACTCTTCGGCCGCGTTCTGCATCGCCTTTTCGGGGTGGAACGTGAAAAAATACCACGCGTTCCAGACCCGGCGGAGAGTCTTCTGCTCTTCGGCGTCGAGGCGGTCGAGTTCACGGGCTGCGAAGAAAGGGCCGAGTACCTGCCTCGACATTCGTTGAAAGCTGCTTAGGTTCTTAACGGCATCGGCAAAGTTCAGTGTGGAGAGCCTGACTAACTCCGGTTTGATTCCGTTTGCAGTCGCCGTTTCCAGTACTTGACTCCTGTCGGCCGCTCTGCCGAGGAAGGGGTTTAACGTCATCCCGTGGATGGCCTGAGTGAAAAAGTTAGACAGAGGGTGGGTGTATTCGTTGAAGGATTTCAGGAATGGCTTGTACCTTTGCAAGGCGAGGCCGCTGCGCTTGATAAGCCCGTCGGGGCCGCTGCGAGCATTCGTATCGGAAGTGGCTTCCTCAACAAAACCCCACTCGTCGACTGCCGCGACCGGTAACAGCGGAGGGTTATTCAGCATCTTTCTACAGGCGTCCCAAGCCTCCGCGTCGACCTCTGGCCCGAGAATCTTGATGGAAGTTCGCCGGCGGAAATGGAGACTTATTCCCCGCTCTAACTGCTTTAGTGAATTCACCACCGCCCACCTGGTGTCATGTAGCGCCTGCGAATACTCAAGCCACGTCCTCGGCCTGAATCTGAGGTCCGCCACCCCGCGAAATGCCCCGTTGACCGCTGCGAGCCAAACTAAGGGCAGATACTTACGCGCGACGCCGGTTTTTACTGAGTCATCGAACTCCAGAAAGTTGTCCCATAGCATGTGGCCGTACCCTTGAGTCGCAAACTCTTCCCGGTCGGGCAGAAGCCTGCTCAGCAGATCGAGCCGCCGCGTCGCCTCCTCGTGATATATGTTGCCTGCCTTCGCAGTCATCTTCTCCGGGTCCTCGGCGGACGCACCGTCCTGCTCCTTCAAGGCGAAGATGAAGTGGGCCGTTACTTTGCTGCCGTCGTCCTCCATTGCCACAGTCTGCGTGTCGCGCCGGAACCGGTCCAGCAACTTCTGACGGCTCTCGCCCAACCATTCTGGGAAGGCGTCGCTCGCGGCGACGCCCGACGTAAGGCTCGCCAACGTCTCAAGGGTTAGGCAGTCGACAGCCCGGTCTAGTTCAGTAACTGAAAGCCAATCCCGCAGCGGCCACCCGGCGTTTAAGCGCCCGACCCAAAAAAGGACTTCCGCTACCCCTGACCAGTCCGTCTCCGTAACGGGCTCGGTCGGCCTATCGGTACGGGCGGCCAGCCACCGGGACGCACGCCCGAATACTTCTCTTTTGTCGGTCTGGCGGGCTTTTAAAGCCTCTATCCTCTGTTCAGCTTCGTCAGGCACCAGGCCCAGGTCTTTCCACCATAAGGGGGCCGTCCCGTCGCTGACATTGGCGACATCAAAATCCAGGAAAGCCCACCACCCGCGGCGACCCAGCTCGGCCACGGCCTCTTCGATGACCCCGGCGTTAGCTTCCACATACTCGGCGACGCCGAACCAGATCAGGGCGCGCGCCACCCCCATGACGCCGACCCAGCTTTCGGGCTGATACGAGTCGAGCGCGCTAAGTAGGTCACTAAGCTCGCCGCGGTGACGTGAAAAGGAATAAAGTAGGAAGCCCTCGACGTCCTCTTCATCGACGAACGGCAGGCAGGCTGCGGCCCCCCGGGACCACGGCGCGAAGGTCGAATCGGTCAGCAAATCTGCCAGCATCGCGGAGCGGATGGGGTGCAGCCCCTGCACCCGCGACCCGTCCGCGGAGACGCGAAGTAAGTATTCCTTCTCGAACAACCTAAGCGTGGCCTGCGGTGCCGGCAGTTTAAGGTGCCCGACGAGAGGTTCGAGTCGTAGCCGAGCCTCGGACGCTGAAGCTATGGATGTCAGTCTTAAAAGCTCAATCTCGGCGGCGGCCAATCTCCCCTCCCTCAGTTCGTTTTCCAGATAGGCCACCTGCTGAGACAGCCTCGCGCGCAACGAATCGCCCTGCGTGACGAGGTAGATGAATTCCATCAAAGGCCCGGCACCGCCGAATTTCTGCCACGCGTCGTCGAAATCAAGGACGTTGACGGGCGTGCGCTTCTCGGCGAGGGACTCATAAATTGCGCCTGCTTCGCCCCGGTCGAACGAGAGTTCCACGTCCCCGAACTCCAGCTCCGTCACGCTCACGCTGGCCCTCCTCCAGTCTTCTTCTCGGACGGTGACCAGCACTCGGATGTTGCGGTGAGCGGACAACTGCTTGACCAACTCGACCCAGTCCCGGTCCTGTGGCGAGACGTCCAGGTAGACGGAGAGAGGTATGCCGATGGCGTCGGCGTGCGCCGTGAGCGCCAGGGCGACGCTCCGGGCGTGCTCCCTACTCGCGACCAGGCTGACGCGGAAGCGCCACTCCCGCGGGAAGAACTCGCGGAGGTACCTGTAGGCGAGGGTCGTCTTCCCCTGCCCCGAAGCGGCGTGGACGATGACGACTCGTTTATCACTAAACTTGGCCGCGATCTCTCGCAGCTTCTCCGGGCGCACCACGTCCAGGTCGGCGAGGACATGTTCGTAGCGGGCCGAAACGCCGCGGTAAAATTCATCGACCAGTTCATCACGCCCGAGCCCGCCGCCGGTCGTTCTTTCTTCGAGGGGGACAATCGAGGTGAACCACTCTCTATAATGGGCGGCGCGCGCGGCCGCGAACCGGCCCACCGCGTTAACGTGCTCGATCACGTCGTTACGCGTGATCTTGGTCTTATTCTCCGCGCACACGTAGAGCCAAAAGGACAGCAGGTCGAAGGCGCTGTCGGGGTCCACGCCGGCCAAACTACCCTCCAGCACGGCGTACACACGATTCCTTAAATCCGCCTCGTCGGCCGGGACGAGCCGCGTCTTTTCAAACAGAGCAGCCGCCTCAGCCTCCGACAAAAACTTATGGCCGGCGATCTTTTTCGCGACGCGGGAGCGTTCGTTTTGGTCTTCCTCTATGGCCTTCTTGAGTTCCGGGCCGACACTCCCGAACGCGACAATACTGATTTGAGCATCGGGGTTAGTCTTTAACTCCGCCGCGACGCGATAGAAAAAGGAGTCTTTCTTTTCGGGCTCGAAATCCGACAGGGAGAGGTTCTGACTGCGCTGCTTGACCTGGACGATTTCCAGTAGACGGTGCTCGGAGTCGAAAACGGCGAGGTCCTCCCTGCCCTCTGGCTGGTAAATGGAGCCCTCGCCGTTGGGCTGTCCGAGCACTCGCGCTAGCGTATACAGAGCTTGGAGACGATAGCCACGGTATGCGTGAGTGGCGTCGGATTGTAACGATTTAGAAACTAGAGCACTCATTTAGAAGTTCTAGGTTTGACTGTCATAGCACTCACTAGGATACGAGACTTTGACAGAAACCGTCATCACCCCGCTGACAGATTCTGTCAAGGTAAACCTTTACATATCAATGTTTTACGCTGTTTAGACTTCGGTGGTTAGGTTTTAATTCGTTCATTAAACTTCCCTTTATTCTCATAATTTATCTTATGAATTCTTCTTACCCTTATGAGGTTCGTTTTTTCCTTCTGGCACTCCCTTTGTAATAACCGTGAGCAGAGCGTTGCTGAATTCCTCAGTTGCTCAAACATACGAAAGGAGAGGTGCTGAAATGACTGACACGAACCCTAATGACCCCTTCTCCAACCTCGAACACAAGATCGTCCGAGTCTTACTCATCATCCTGTTAGTCATCTCATGCATCAAGCTCCTGATGTTTGAGGTGCTGTCCTTCACTCACTGAGCAAGCCGGAAAGCGAGGGGCGGTGGTAATTGGGGTTTGCTACGCAGGCAACACCGGCTGCTTCGGTTACCATCACCCACCTCGCATTTTCTGCTCGCAGACCTTTATCACTTTTCGGAAAGCAGGCACCATCGGTCGCCCTGCCCTATCATGGTGAATTTAACCACTGATTAGTTGCTTTCAAGAGATTTGCGTAAGTCATAAATGTTCTAGATGAATGGAAATAAGCGTTCGGGCAGTTCTTTATTACTTCCTCATATCCTACCAGCTTGCATTATCAATGCTACCGTGAAACACCAAATGTGACTTACAATCAGGCTCTTCCTCGTCCTCCACCGCAGCAGAAGTGGGGAGTGGTACATTATTGAAGAATCTAATTCGAAGCTAGTTGAAGATCGTAAGCTGGGCAGGTCGCCAAAGCCTAAAGAGGCTTAGAGGCGAGTAAGAAAGGAAGTAAGTAGTGATTGAAGATAAAGCGACTGAGAAGTGGAAGGAACGGGCGAAAAAACTCGGCCTGATTGTCAACATGGGGGCGGATGAACTCAAGCCGAAGCCAAAAGCCGATAGGTCTGAGGGCAGATCCACCGTGAAGGAGAAGCCAGCCAAGAAGGGGCGCAAGAAGTGAGCATCTGGGGGCCGCCTAAGGGCGGTGAATATGAACTCGAGTACTACGACCAGAGTCATCCTGAGACCAGCTCGCCCTTTGAATTTAAGGCCCCATCGCTGGCGGAGGCACTCAAAGTAGCTTGGCGGGTTCGGCAAGGGGGTGGAAAACCGTTGAGAATAACACGCACCGTTAGCGGGGAACTTAGTGTAGTTTTGAGTAAGGATGAGATAGAACTGGCTTGCGTGCGAATTGATGTGCTAGATCGCCCTGGCAATAGTCTTCTTGTCATGGCCGAACAGGTCATCGGTGAAATGGGGAAGGAATGAAATTTGGCTTGCTCGCTTAGCTTATGGGCCACTTCATCATCGACACGTAGGGCAGCTAGTTCTCTTCCCTGCTGCCGCTTGTATGCAGGCGTGGCGTGTAATGGCATGCCTTGTCGTGCCTTCGGGTGAGGTTAATTGAATGGCCGAAAATCAATTCTTCCTGCTCGCCTTGTGGGCCGTGAAATTCAACCCCGGCGACGTGACGCTAACGCCCCAGCCCGACGGCTCCACCCTGTGGGAAGTGAGGCCGGGTGCGATCGGGGACCAGATACCGCCTTCGAGCCTGTGGGCGCTCGGGGTGGTCGCCCCCTCGGCGGAGGAAGCCTGGCGGAAGGGGATAGCTGTACTTGTCGCGCGTCACCCTTACCAAGACGGATGGGTCGGCCACCACGTCACGGTCAACCCCGTGCGCCCCGAGATTTCGGCACGCATGGCCGAGTTGGTCACCGGCACTTCTCGGCAAAGTCAAGAAGAAGACGAATGGCCGGACATCATCGGTGAGTAAGAAAGGCGAAAAGAAATGAGCTGGCCAGGAGGGCAATACAGCCTTTTTTATCTAGTCCCGGCCGACAACCTGGCCGGGGTGTTCTCTTTTACTCAGGAGGCTCATACTCTTGTCGAGGCGCTCGCCCTCGCATGGGTGGCACGATCCAATGGCGAAGACATCCGGGCCATTGCCTACAACCTGCCATCCGAAATCGGGGGGCCGCCGGAGCGCCAGTCGATAATTGAAGGCAAGGCATTGAATGAAGCCCTCGACCTGATCACGCAGCGCGGCGCTCAGCCCGGGGTCACGCCGACGGAGATAGCCCAGTCAATCGCTCACGACATACTGGCAAAGAGATTGGCCAGGTTGGAGCAAGTCATAACCGAGCGGTCGGGCGAAGCAGCCGTCTATCGCGACCTTCTTGAAGATCTTTATAAGGCGGCAGACGAAGCCATACGTAAGAACAACGTAAATTTGCTCTACGAGATTACGGGAAAACTCACATTCTCGTATGTCCCGAGCACGAGCGACGCGACGGCATGGGGGAAGGATTTCCTGCACGCTTACCAGCGAGACTACGGCTGGCTTCAATTCACGAAGAAAGCATTAGAGAAGATCAAGTCCGCCGCCGAGCAGATCGAGGCTCCTGAGGGCACTCGTAACGCCGAACTGAAGCAGAAGATTATTCAACTCGCGGACGATGGATTGATTCCACATATATAGGGCGAGGTTTCTAGTTATGAGTTCCGCTAATTTGCTCGATGAGGAATCGGAAAGAAGGTGGCGCGTCGAAAGGCAGGCCGAGCGGCAGCAACTGGCATCGGGATCGCTTCGCCCGCTCACATATATGAGTCTAACGAGTGACAGGGTTAGCGAATGGATCGAAGTAGAGACGATTCTTTACTGGCAAACGTCCGAGAACACCAACGAACGGGCGAGCGCCAGGGTCCGGGCTCTGCGGCTCGGTCAGGGCGCGCGACCACTCCGATTTGAGGAACTGCTCGGCGACGCTGATGAGGGCGACCCGGAAAAGGAAGATGTTGATGACTTCGCCGCGCTGAGGCGTGAGTGGCGCGAGGCCGAACGCGCGCGGGGCGTCGAGTAATGGCCGTCGTCGTTGATACAGACGTGGTCAGCTATTTATTCAAGCGCGACACACGCGCACAACACTACCGTCCTCATCTTGATGGACAATTGCCTATCATCTCTTTCATGACTTTAGCGGAGTTAGAGCGGTGGACGCTCGCCCGCGATTGGGGAGCGCGCCGGCGGCAGGACCTACTCAATTACTTACGTCGTTATCTGATTGAGCCCTCAAGTCCCGCTCTGTGTCGCCGATGGGCTGAAGCGACTGACAGTGCGCGTCGTGCGGGCAAGCCCATACTGACGGGCGACGCGTGGGTAGCGGCGACGGCGTTGGAGTATGACGTACCACTCGTTACCCACAACCCATCGGACTTCGCTGGTGTTGTGGGGCTTACGATTATTTCGGAGGAATAGCAAGGCTAGTAAAGATAAACAACAAAGCTTTGTTGCATCGCGTGTGGAGATAAATGTTAGCGGCGGGGACAATCCTCCAGGGACGCTACAGGGTGGTCGGCCTACTCGGGCAGGGCGGCATGGGTGCCGTCTACGAAGCCGTCGATTACAGGCTTTCTCGCGCCGTCGCGCTGAAAGAGACGCTCGTCGCGAAAGACGAACTCAAGCGCGCCTTCGAGCGCGAAGCACGGCTCCTCGCCAACCTTCACCACCAGTCGCTCCCGAGAGTCACGGACCATTTCACCGAGGGGCGGGGACAGTACCTCGTGATGGATTTCATCCCCGGCCCGGACCTCAGGGATTTAATCGGCCCGCGGGGCGTCCCGTTCCCCGCGCCCGACGTGCTACGCTGGGCTGGAGAGCTGCTTGACGCCCTTGACTACCTTCACGGGCACGAGCCGCCCGTCATCCACAGGGACATTAAGCCCGCCAATCTGAAGCTGACGGCGAAAGGGACGATCGTCCTCCTGGACTTCGGCCTAGCCAAGGGCAGGGCCGGGTTGATGCCCAATCCGGCCGAGAGCCTCAGCGTTCAGGGCTACACGCCCCACTATGCCGCGCTCGAACAGATTCAGGGCGAAAGGAGCGGCGTGCGCAGCGACCTGTACTCGCTCGCCGCCACCCTTTACCACCTCCTGATAGGGGAGGCACCGCCGGACGCGCTCAAGCGCGCGACTAATGTGATCGCGGGCTACGCAGACCCCCTTTTGCCGGCCAGTCAGGTAACCCCGGCAGTGCCGGCTAACGTGGCTGACGCGCTGGGACGGGCCCTGTCGCTCAAACCCCAGGAACGCCCGGCGAGCACCACCGAGTTTCGCGAGATACTCCTAAACAGCGCTCCTGGGTCGGCCTCAAGCCCTCAAAAGCCTGGCGGCCCTCCAGCCGAAGATGAGACTCAAGCCGGCTCCCGGAGTGGTATGGGGCAGGACGAGATTACTCGGGTCGGACACAGGCCAGGGGCGGATTATCAACTCCCGGACGTGGCCCTCTTAAACGCCCTCCCACCTCACCACGAGCTGGCTGACGATGTGTTACTCGGAAGCGCCACCCGCCTGGCGGAGAAGCTCAAGGAGTTCGACGTCGGCGGGCAGATCAAGCACATCACGCCCGGCCCCGTCGTGACGACCTACGAATTCAAGCCCGACCCCGGGGTGAGGTATGCGGACGTTGCGGGACTGGCCGACGACCTCTGCATGGCGCTCAGGGCAGACTCCGTCCGTGTCGAACGCCTTCCCGGCAAGCCTCACATCGGCATCGAAGTGTCGAACCCCGAGCGGGACACCGTCTTCCTACGCGAAATCATCGAGTCTCGGGCTTTCCGGGACTCCCCGTCGAAGCTGACTGTCGCGTTGGGACAGACGGTTGACGGCCTGCATTACGTCGCCGACTTGGCGAAGATGCGCACCTCCTGATCGCGGGCGCGACCGGCGCCGGCAAGTCCGTCGGCGTCAACTCGCTCATCGTCTCGATCCTCTACAAGGCGTGGCCCGACGAGGTGAAGTTCATTCTGATTGACCCGAAGCGGCTGGAGCTGGGGCTCTACCAGGACATCCCGCACCTGGCCGCGCCGGTCATCTACGACTCCGGCCGAGCTTCGATGGCGCTGCGGTGGGCGGCGGGCGAGATGGAGCGGCGCTACAAGGAGCTGGCCGGCTGGGGCGTGCGCAACATCGACGGCTTCAACGCGGAGGTGCTGCGGCGCAACCTCGTCAAGGACTACGACGAGGCGACGGACGAGCCGCACAAGCCGCTGCCCTACATCGTCATCGTCATCGACGAGATCGCAGACCTCGTAGATTCTGAGTACGACGCTCTAGAGCCGGTAACCCGCCTGGCGCAGATGGGGCGGGCGTCGGGCATTCACCTGGTCATAGCGACGCAAAGGCCCTCGGCGGACATAGTCAGCGGCCTCATTAAGGCCAACCTCGCGGCGCGAATTTCATTCAAGGTCACCTCCAAAGCAGACTCGCGCATCATCTTCGACGAGGGAGGGGCCGAGCGTCTCCTGGGGCGGGGCGACATGATGTTCCGGCCCCCAGGTAGTTCATCAGCGATCCGTGTTCACGGCGCTTATGTGGGTGAGGACGAAGTCGTCCGAGTGGTACAATACTTGAGGTCCCAGGGCGTGCCCTCCTACGCCAACTCAATCACATCCACCGAAGAGGAGTTGATTAACGAATTCGAGGACGGGGCAAGGGATGAACTGTTTGAGGACGCCCTGAGGATTTGCGTGCAAATGAGGCGCGCCTCCACATCCGTCTTACAGCGCCGCCTTGGCATTGGGTACGGGCGGGCCGCCGCCATCCTCGACATGATGGAGCGCGAAGGCTTCATCGGCCAGGCAGACGGAGAACGGCCCAGGCCGGTTCTTAGCCGCGCTTTTGAAACTGTCTCAAGTTGGGATGAGGCGCTTTAATTATACCGATAAGTAATCCCGCTTTGGGAAATCAGACATCTTCAGCGGCGACTTTTCTGCCACTTCAGAAGTTGTCTCTAGGCCACTCTATCGGTAGCTTTCCCGCAAACTGAGAAGGGTGATAAGCGCGGCCCTTTAACGCACGAGGACAACTTATGAATACAAAACTCCCCAGTTACAGAACCTGGCCCAATGCGGTCGCTTTATTGGTTGTATTGGCCACTGTATCGGCCCAACCAGCAAAGGCACAAAGGCAAGTTCAGATTCCTGGGATGGCACGGGCGGTGAATATCCAAATCCCGCGAGAATTCATTTCCGCAAGCACATCTTCCGAAGTACAACGGCGCCGCCAGATTACCCAAGCATTAGCAAATAGCCCTACCGGAAAGGGTGTGGTTGTTGATGTGTACCTAACCGACTGGGCTAGTTCTAATATACTTCCCCTCCTGTATGTAGGCACGCTTCCCTCCGCAGTTGGTATGCAAGGCCGCATCCCGGCGGATTTCTGGAGTGAATTGAAAGAGGCATACACGAAAGCCACATACTCTAAAATTCCGGAGATTGAGAATTACCTCCCTCACAGCGGTACTGCCTTGAAGCGACTGCTGGCCCAAACTGACCCCAATTCAAGTTTGGTCTTTGGTTTCACACCTGCCGATGAGGGTAAAAACATAGCACCGATGTTGCTCGCCCGAAAGATTCAGTACATTCGACAATCAATCGTGATCTTTGAGCTGGCTGTAGACGCTTCCGCCTCAAACGCTACTGAAGCGCTGGTGGATTATCTGAAGGACATTACTGTAACAAGCCAATAACTATTATCCTTCACCGGGGCTGACACTCTTTTTGTCAGGAGTTATCCGCACCGGAAAATCTCAGTGGCAATTCCTGGACGCAGGTTGCATATCCCACAAATTCCTTCTTGGCCTGAGTCCGACCACGGCAATTATGTAAATGTGAGATTCCTCGGTATTGCCTATGGGAAAACGCCTGCCAGGGTGGCAGGCGTTTTCCGGTTTAAGATTCAGACACCATCGTCGGCTCCGGGCGGAGGCGACGTTTGAGGTTCCGGCGGAAGAGCCTTCGGCTCTCACCACTTTGTCTCAGGCCCCCGCCTGGGGCGCCGGCTTGAGCGCGTCGGCCACGGCGGCCGAGAGCGGCGTCGTGGGCCGCCCCGTTAGCTTCGAGAGCTGGCGGCTGTCGTCGAACAGCGCGCCTTGAGATGCGCCCACGTCCCAGCCGGCGATCATCCGCGCGAACCCTTCGGGCATTCCGAACCCTTTCAGCGCGTCCGCGTACTCCGCCTCGGGCAGGTCACGGTAGGGAATCTCCCTGCCGGTCTGCCGGGAGACCTCGGCCGCCAGGTCGGAGAGCGTCCATGCCTCGTCGCCGGCCAGCTCGTAGGTCTGGCCCTCGTGCCCTTCGGTCGTCAGCACGGCGACCGCCGCGTCCGCGAAGTCGGCGCGCGTCGCCGACGAGATCCTGCCTTCGCCCGCGCTGCCCACGAACGCTCCGCCGGCGAGCGCGCCCGGAATCGAGGCGGTGTAGTTCTCCGTGTACCAGCCGTTCCTCAAAATGGTGTATGGGATGCCCGACGCCTTCAGCTCAGCCTCCGTCTGGCGATGCTCGTCGGCGAGGCTCAGCGGCGTAGTGTCCGCGTGGAGCAGGCTCGTGTAGACGACCCTCTTGACGCCCGCCTTCTTCGCCGCCTCGATGACGGCGCGGTGCTGCGCGGCCCGCTTACCCACCTCGCTCGAGGAGATCAGCAGCAGCGTGTTCACCCCTTCGAGCGCAGGGCCGAGCGTCTCGGGCCTGTCGTAGTCAGTCTGGCGCGACGCGACCCCTAGGTCCGCCGCCTTGGTGGTCGAACGCACGAGCGCGACGATGTCGGAGGCGGGCCCCTTGTCCTTGAGCTTCTCGACGACGAGGCGGCCAAGCTGCCCCGTGGCCCCGGTGATTGCAATCATCTCTTTTGTCCTTCCTTGCCAGTTGTATGGCTTCAAGCGTCGGCCGACGGCCGCTCAGTCTGTTGGCGTGGGGCCGGGGCTTCCGTCAGGCGGCGTTGGTAAGCCGCCGACCGCGAATGTGACCGGCCCCCGACCTCACCGCCCGGCGGCCTTCGGCGCGGGCCGCACCGCCTCGAGTCGCAGGTCGATCCGGACCTCGTTGCCGACGTCGAAGCCACCCGCGAAGGCGTTGCCATAGTTCATGCCGAAGTCGCGGCGGTTGATTTTGGTCTGCGCCTCGACGCCGAAGCGCGTGTTGCCCCAGGGGTCCTTGACCGCGCCGGTGACGGTGAACGGCAGCGCCACCGGCTTCGTGACGCCCCTGAGCGTCAGGTCGCCGTGCAGCACGTAGCCATCCTTGCCCCTGCGCTCGACTCGGGTGCTCCTGAAGGTCATCTCCGGGTACTTGTCGGCGTCGAAGAAGTCGGCGGTGCGCAGGTGCTTGTCGCGCGCCTCGACCTCGGTGTCGACGCTGGCGACCTGGGCCGTGAACTCGACCGAGGACTTCGTGACGTCCTTCTCGTCGTAGTTGATCGTGCCCTTGAAATCTTTGAAGCGCCCCTCGACCCAGTTGATCTCGAGGTGGCGGACGGCGAACCCGATGCTGCTGTGCGCCGGGTCGATGTTATAGGAGCCGCCGGGGACGGGCGCGTAAGAGATATTGGCCGCGCGCGCCTGCGCGCCGGCCGTCCGCGTGACGAAGCCGCCCGCGAAGGGCGCGGCGAAGGCGGCCGCGAGCGCGGCGGCAACGATTGCGTTTCTGAAGGTTCTCATCTGTCTCTCCTGAATCTATGTGCGTTCACCCTCGGCGGGTGCATGAAATGTCATGACGTCCTACGCGCGCTCCTCCGCGAGCCCGAAGCGGTAGCTGGAGACGGTGATTCCGCCGAAGAAAGAGTCCTCGTGGTAGACGGACTCGCCCGCCTCACCCTCGGCCGCCCCGACCGCCACCATCAGCGGGATCAGGTGGTCCTCATCCGGGTGCGCCAGCCGCGCCGAAGGAGCGTCAGTCCACCCGCGGAGC
>Ga0196962_10000054_pt1 | contig 93145 bp, 97 predicted proteins | sample S3v_20metaG_FD_183186 | JGI IMG/M metagenome (GOLD analysis project Ga0196962, IMG submission 183186) | Soil microbial communities from Anza Borrego desert, Southern California, United States - S3+v_20 | ecosystem: Environmental > Terrestrial > Soil > Desert | place: USA: California | collected...
AGGCCTTGCGCCAGCAGGCGGCCGCTCGGCGCGACGAGGCCGAGAGCGCTGCAGCCACCGCCCGCGCCGGGCTCGCGGCGCTGCAGTCGGAGGCCAGGGCGCTGATCACCGCCGTCGAGAATTCCGGCGGCGAGCGCGCGATCAATCATGTCCGCGCCGAACCCGGCTATGAGCGCGCCCTGGCGGCGGCGCTCGGCGACGATCTCGACGCCGCCGTCGGCGGCGACGGCCCGAGGCGCTGGAGCGGCGCCCGGATCGAGGCGGGCGATCCGCCGCTTCCGCCCGGCTGCGCCGCTCTCGCCGATCACGTCCAGGCTCCCGACGCGCTTCGCCGCCGGCTCGCCCAGATCGTCGTCCTTCCGTCGGACGACGGCGCCATCCCGCTCGCCGTGGGTCAGCGCCTCGTCACCCTCGACGGCCGCCTTCGCCGCTGGGACGGCTACCTCGCCAGCGGTCTCGGCGCCGCCGCGGCCGAGCGGCTGATCCGGGTCAACCGCCTCGCCGAGATCGAACAGGCGCTGCCGGCGGCGGCGGCGGCGGTCGAGTCGGCCGAGAGTCGCGGCGGCGAGGCCCGGGCGGCGATGGACGAGGCGCGCTCCGCCGCCGATGAGGGACGCCGCGCCCAGGCCGAAGCCGCCGCCGCGATCCGGGAGGCCGGCCGCGAGGAGGACATGGCGACGGTCGAGCTGGAGCGGCTGGAATTGCGCCGGACCGGTCTCGCCGAACGGGCGGCCCAGGCCGAGGCGGACCTGGCCGACGCCCGCCGCGCGCTCGCGGAAGCGCAGTCGGTCGCTGAGGCGCTGCCCGATGCCGCCGCCACCGAAGCGGCGATGGCCGGGCTGCGCGAGACGGCCGCTCAGGCGCAGGCGGCGCTCGCCGAAGTCAGGGCGGAAGCCGCGACCTTTGCCCGAGCGGTCAGCGCCGACCGCCAGCGGGCTGAGGCCGCGAGCAAGGAGCAGGCCGATTGGCGGACCCGGGCGGCGGAAGCGGAAAGGCGCGATCTCGAGCTCGGCCGGCGAATCGCCGAGGCCGAGGCCGAGGCGCAGCGGCTCGCCGAGGCGCCCGAAGCGCTTGAGGAAAGGATCGGGGCGCTCACCGAGGAGTCGGTCGCGGCGACCGAGGCCGCCCAGGCCGCCGCCGCTCATGAGCGGGCCGGCGAGGCGGCGCTGCGCGAGACCGAGACCAAGCTGGCCGAGGCGGGGGAGGCGCTCGCCGCCGCCCGCGAGGCGCGCGCCGGCGCCGCCGCCCGCGCCGAGAACCAGGAGAGCCGCCGGGTCGAGATGGCCCGGATCTCGGGCGAAAGGTTCGAATGTCCGCCGCCGCTGCTCCCCGACAAGCTCGGTTTCGAGGAATCGTCGATCGCCGAGGTGGCGGTCGAATCGGGCCGGCTCGAGCGCCAGACCCAGGAGCGCGAGCGGATCGGCCCGGTCAATCTCATCGCGGAATCGGAATTGAGCGAGCTCGAGGAGAGCCGCATCGCCTCGCAGGCCGAGCGCGAGGAACTGGGGGTCGCCATTCACCGCCTGCGCGGCTCGATCGGCAGCCTCAACCGCGAGGGCCGGGCGCGCCTGCTGACCGCCTTCCAGGAGGTCGACCGTCATTTCCGGAGCCTGTTCACGACCCTGTTCGAAGGCGGCCAGGCGCATCTCGAGCTCGTCGAATCCGACGATCCCCTGGAAGCCGGCCTCGAGATCATGGCCCAGCCGCCGGGCAAGCGCCTCGCCACCCTCACCCTGCTTTCCGGCGGCGAGCAGGCGCTGACCGCTATCGCCTTGATCTTCGCGCTTTTTCTCACCAATCCGGCGCCGATCTGCGTTCTCGACGAAGTTGACGCCCCTCTCGACGACGCGAACATCGAACGCTTCTGCGACCTGCTCGACCGGATGGTCGGCGAGACCGACACCCGCTACCTCATCGTCACTCACAATGCGGTGACGATGAGCCGAATGCACCGCCTGTTCGGCGTGACGATGGTCGAGAAAGGCGTCAGCCGCCTGGTCAGCGTCGACCTCGGCGGCGCCGAGCGCCTGCTCGCCGCGGAGTGAGCGCGCTTCGCTGGCTCGCCGGGCTGTGCCTTCTCGCCTTGGCGGGCTGCTGGACCGGCGGCCCCTTCTACCAGCCGTCGGACGCCCGCGCGGCGATCCCGCCGGGCGACTACCGGGCGGAAGGACGGGAGCCGAGGTCGGCCCGGGTCTCGATCCTCGCCGATGGTCTGACCCGGATCGTCCACACCGGCGAGGCGACCGGCGTCGGCGACGACGTGACCCTGGGCCTGGTGCCGCTGCCTGGGCGCGACGGAGCCTTCGTCGGCTGGGTGACCCGCCTCGACGGCCATGACCTGACCGGCCATGACACGCTCTATCTCCTCGTCTGGCGGGACTCGGACGGCGGCTTCGAGCTGACCATCCCCGCCTGCAGCCGCGATTCCGGAATCGCTCGCGAGGCGGGAGCGGCGGTCGAGAATCACGGCGGGCTGGTGGTCTGCCGCTTCGCCGACCGGCTGGCCTTGGAGGAGGCGATGCGCCGCTATCCCCGGCGCGATGACGAGACGGTCCGCTTCCTTCCGGTCCAGGCCGATTAGCACGGTGCTTGCGGGCCGCGCGGCGGAGCCTTATCCTCGCCCGGTCCGCGTGACTGGCGACATCGGGTGGAGCACCACCATGGAGCGCGGGCTTGGTGAGATGCCGTGCGCCTGGGCTGAGACGAAACCTTGATGGAGGTTCCGATGCCCGAACCGACGCCGCTCTCGGTCGCCTTCCTGCTCTATCCCGATGTGACCCAGCTCGATTTCACCGGCCCCGCGCAATTCCTTTCCAGGCTCGGCAACGCCGAGGTCGATTACGTCTGGAAGAACCGCGATCCGGTCGCCACCGACGCCGGCTTCTCGATCCTTCCCACGGCGACGCTCGACGAGGTCAGGCAGGCGGACATCCTGTGCGTCCCGGGCGGAATCGCCTGCGTCGAGGTGATGGAGGACGACTCGTTGCTCGACTGGGTGCGCGAGGTTGGCGAAAGCGCCCGCTGGGTGACCAGCGTCTGCACCGGCTCGCTGATCCTCGGTGCCGCCGGCCTGCTCCGCGGCTACCGCGCCGCATGCCATTGGGCCTGGCGCGACCATCTCGCCTTGTTCGGCGCCGAGCCGGTGGCGCAGCGCGTGGTGTTCGACCGCAACCGGGTCACCGGAAGCGGCGTCACCGCGGGCATCGATTTCGCGCTCGCCCTCACCGCGGCCGTGCGAGGCGAGACGCATGCGCGGGTCGTCCAGCTCGCCCTCGAATACGATCCGGCGCCTCCGTTCGATTCGGGCACCCCGGAGCGCGCCGGCGAGGCCTTGGTCGGCTTCTATCGCGAGCGCATGGAAAGGCTGGCGCCCGGGCGGGACGCGCGGGTCGAGGCCGCGGCGAGGCGCCATGGCTTCATCGCCTGAGGCTTTCGTCCCTCCCTACCCGCCGCGAGGCTCCGCGCCGGTGGCGGTCTGGCGCGGCTTCTTCGGCGAGCGCGCTCGGACCGCGGTCTACGGCTGGTCGGAAGCCGCTTTCGCCGCCACCTACATGAAGCGCAACGTGCTCGGCTTCCGGGTCCACATTCCGCTGAAGCCCGATGCGATCCAGCGCGTCCTGCTCGACAATGCCGCCAATTACGCGAAGCCGACGATCGTCAAGGGCCTGCTCGCGCCGGTGATCGGCCGCGGCCTGCTCACCGCCGACGGGCCGTTGTGGCGCGACCAGCGCCGGATCGTCGCCGCCAACTTCTCGCCCGCCGCCGTCGACGCTCTGGTTCCGGTCTTCGCGGCGGGCGCCCGGGCGGTGATGGCGCGCTGGAACCCGAGCGGGCCCGTCGACATGGCGGCCGAGGCGACGGCGACGACGATGAGCGTCATCTCCGACAGCCTGTTCGCCGGCGATCCGAGGCTGACGAGCCGCGAGGCGATGGCCCATATCGCCGCCGCGCTCGAAGCGTTCGGCGAGGCAAGGATCCAGGCGCTGCTCCGGCTTCCGGCCGTCCCGCTGACCCGGCGCGCTCGCGCCGGGCGGCGCGGCCAGATCTATCTTCGTGAGACGCTGACGCAGGTCGTTCGCGATCGCCTGCCCGACGGCGGCGGCGACGATTTCCTCGGCAGGCTCGTGCGGGCGCTCGGCGAGCGCTTCGAGCCGGCGGAGGCGCAAGCGCTCGCGGTCGACAACGCCGCGACCTTCTATCTGGCCGGCCACGAGACCACCGCCAATGCGATCACCTGGACGCTGTTCCTGCTCTCGGAGCAGCCCGGGCTCCAGGACGAGGTCGCCGGCGAGGCGGCGGCGGCCGTCGCCGCCGGGCCGTGCGACTCCGATCTGGCCAACCGGCTGCCGCTGCTGCGCGGGGTGCTCGAAGAGACTCTTCGCCTCTACCCGCCGGCGCCCCGGCTCGACCGCCAGGCGGTCGCCGCCGACGAGATTGACGGCATCGAGGTCGCTGCCGGCGACATCGTCTCGATCTGGCCCTGGCTGGTCCATCGCAACCGGAATTTGTGGGACAACCCGGACGCCTTCGATCCCGGCCGCTTCACCGCCGAGCGGCGCGCCGACCGCCACCGCTTCCAATATCTTCCGTTCGGCGGCGGCCCGCGGGTCTGCGTCGGCGCCCGCTTCGCCACCGCCGAGGCGCTGACCATCCTCGCCCACTGGCTCGCCCAATGGCGCTTCGATCCGGTTCCCGGCCGGGTCGTCAGGCCGTCGGGCATGGTCACCTTGCGTCCAGCGGGCGGGCTTCCGCTCCGCCTGTCGCTCAGGCGGGGCTCCGGACGAGGAAGCGAGACGGCCTAGGTCTTGCGGGCGATGTCGATGGCGCCGATCTTGCGCCCGGCGGCGCTGTCACGGATCAGGATCGCCAGCCTTCGCTCGCGCGTCGCCGGCCGCTTCGCGCTGGCGATCCAGTGGAGGGCCAGCTTGCGATAGCCGGGCGGCCTTCGTTCCCAGTCCGCCCAGGCCGCCTCGTCGCGCCGGAACAACGCGGTCTCCTGAGCGGTCAGAGCGCTCTCCTCCTTCTCGTAGGAATAGACTCCGGTGCGCCCGGAAGACTCGCGGAAAGCCCGCTCCCCCGCCTCCGTCGTCCTTCCTTCCGCCTTGAGCGCTTCGAAGCGATCGAGGTTGACCCGGCTCCACACGCTTCCCCGCCGGCGCGGAGTGAAGCGGATCGTATAGCTCTCGGGATCCAGCGACTTGCGGACGCCGTCGATCCAGCCGAAGCACAAGGCCTCGTCGCGGGCCTGCGGCCAATCGATCGACGGGCGGCCGCTCCCTTTCTTGTGGAAGCCGACGAGGAGCGCGTCGGCCCGGTCGTGATGGTCCTCGAGCCAGCGTCTCCACTCGGCCGCCGATTCGAAGAAGGTCGGGCAGGACGCCATGGCGAGGGCCTACACCCGGTCCCGGCCGCCCGCAAATCGCCCTCGATTGCTATTGCGAATAATTCTCATCATCATTAGACGGAGCCGCAACGACAAAAAGAAGGGGCTTTTCTGGGATGATTTTGCGTTCCGTTTCCATCGCGGCGCTCGTCGGCGCGCTGTCGGCGCCCGCTTGGGCCGCCGACGCCGCCGCGGGGGGCGCCGAGGCCGGTCCCGCGGAGTCGGCCGGCGGCGGTGCCGCTCCCCTCCAGGAGGGCGGCGGCAGCTCCGGCGGAGTCATCGTCGTCACCGGCACCCGTGACGAATATGGAGTGGACTCGACGCGGACCGCCACCCGCACCGACACGCCCTTGCGCGACGTCCCGCAAGCGGTCAGCGTCGTCACCGAGCGGCAGATCGACGACCAGGCGATGCGCTCGATCGGCGACGTGCTGCGCTACGTTCCCGGCACCATGGTCGGCCAGGGGGAGGGCCACCGCGACCAGATCACGATCCGGGGCAACAACAGCACCGCGGACTTCTTCGTCGACGGCCTTCGCGACGACGTCCAATATTACCGCCCGCTCTACAACCTCCAGCGGGTCGAGGTGCTGCGCGGCCCCAACGCCATGATCTTCGGGCGCGGCGGCGGCGGCGGCGTCGTCAACCGGGTCACCAAGGTGCCGGTCTTCCAGCCGTCCGTGGGGGCGAGCGCCTCCCTCGATACGTTCGGCGCCTGGTATGCCGACGCCGACGTCAACCAGCCCCTGTCCGAGCAGTTCGCGGTCCGTCTGAACGCGGTCTACGAGGAATTCGCCAATCACCGCGACGTCTATTCCGGCCGCCTGATCGCCGCCAATCCGGCGCTGCGCCTGCTCCCCGGCGCCGACACCGGCATCGGCCTCTCCTACGAATATGTCGACGACGAGCGCGTCGTCGACCGCGGCATCCCGTCCGCCTTTGCGGGCTCGATCGCCAATCCCGCCCCGCCGCTGGCGGGCTTCCGCGACGCCTTCTTCGGCGTCGAGGGAGTCAACCGGATGACGTTCGCCGGCCACATCGTCCGAGGCACGGTCGAGCACCGCTTCACCGACGATCTGACGCTGGTCAGCCGGCTGCTCTATGCCGATTACGACAAGGCCTATCGCAACGCCTTCGCGGCGACCGCTGTGACCCTCAACGAGGCCGGTGCGAGGCAGGTCGGGGTGGAGGCCTATTTCGACGCCTTCCAGCGCGAGAATCTGTTCAGCCAGACCGACCTGGTGTGGAACGTCGCCACCGGACCGGTCGCCCACACCTTGCTCGCCGGCTTCGAATATGGCCAGCAGGACAGCGCCAACCAGCGCGTCAACGGCTTCTTCGACACGCTCGGAACCGACATCCGCCGGGCGATCGTCCCGCTGGCCGACCCGATCTCGGTGCCGGCGATCACCTTTCGCGCCGGCCCGGGCCAGCGCTCGACCGCGAGCGACGCCGAGATCCTCGCTTTCTACGTCCAGGACCAGGCCCGGATCGGGCCCTTCGAGCTCGTCGCGGGCCTGCGCTACGACCGCTTCCGGCTCGCCGTCGCCGACCTCTTCGCCGGCACCCGACTCGCCCGAACCGACGATCTCTGGTCGCCTCGGCTCGGTCTCATCTTCCACCCGATCGAGCCGGTCTCGGTCTATGCGAGCTACAGCCGCTCCTACCTTCCCCAGTCCGGCGACCAGTTCAACTCGCTCGACGTCAGCCTCGCCGCCCTCGAGCCGGAGCGGTTCGACAATTACGAGCTCGGCGTGAAGTGGGAACCGCGCCGCGGCCTGCTCCTGTCGGCGGCCGCCTACCGGCTCGACCGCACCAACACCCGCGCCGCCGGGCCCAATCCGGGCCAGACCGTGCTCACCGGCGGGCAGCGCAGCCGCGGCATCGAGCTCGAGGTGGCCGGCCAGATCCGCCGCAACTGGCAGGTGAGCCTGGGCTATGCGCTTCAGGAGGCGGAGATCCGCCGGACCACGACCGCGGCGCCCGCCGGCCGCGAGGTGGCGCAGGTGCCGCGCCACCAGGCCTCGCTCTGGACCCGCTACGACTTCACCCGGGCCTTCGGCGCCGGAGTCGGCATCCACCACCAGTCGGAGAGCTTCGCCTCGATCAGCAACGCCGTCGTCCTGCCCTCCTACACGCGGGTCGACGCCGCCCTGTTCCTCCGCATCGCCGAGGGCGTCGAGGCCCAGCTCAACATCGAGAACCTCCTCGACGAAAGCTATTTCCCGACCGCCCACAACGACAACAACATCACGACCGGAGCGCCGATCTCGGCCCGCGGTACGCTCAGGGTCAGCTTTTGACGGGCACTCTCCCCCCTTGCGCCCGTCAAGGCGCCGGCGCGGCGGCAGCGGCCGCGCCGGCGTCCACGCCCGACCGGAGGTCCCCGTGACTTCTGCTCGGCGACGCCCGCCCTACCTGCTCTGGGCGCTCCTCGCCTTGCCGGCGGCCCACCTCCTCTATCGCTACGGCGCGGAGGATCTGCTGCCCGACGAGCTGGTCGGACCGACCGGCGAATGGTCGGCCCGGCTGATCATCCTCGCCCTGATGCTGACCCCGCTCGCCCTGCTGCTGCCGCGAGTTCGGCCGGTCGCCTGGCTGCTTCGCCGCCGCCGCGCCTTCGGGGTCGCCGCCTTCGGCTACGCCCTGCTCCACCTCGCCTTCTACGCACTCGAGATGGAGACTCTCGGCAACATATTGGCCGAGCTCGAACTGCTCGGAATCTGGACCGGCTGGGCCGCCTTGCTGCTCATGCTGCCGCTCGCCCTCACCAGCAACGATGCGGCGATGCGGGCGCTCAAGCTCTGGTGGAAGAGGCTGCAGCGGCTCGCTTACCCGGCCGCCTTGCTGGTTCTGGTCCACTGGATCGTCGTCCACAACGCGCTCGTCGAGGCGCTCACCCAGGCGGCTCCGCTCATCGTCCTGCAGCTCTACCGAATCGCCCGTCTGGCCGGCTCCGGCGGCCGGCGGCCGTCCCCGCCCGTCCACTCCCCAGCCTAGAAGGAAAGCTCCCATGAACAATCTCACCGCCCTCAAGGCCGCTGCCGCCGCCGCCCTCGCCATCCTCGCCGCCGCCCCCGCTTCCGCCACCGGAGCGATGACCTGCGACGCCGGCCCTCAGGCGCAGTGGCGAAGCCAGGAGCAGCTCGTCCAGACGCTGACCCGCCAGGGTTGGCAGGTGCGCCGGACCAAGATCGACGGCGGCTGCTACGAAGTCTACGGGACCATGCCGAACGGCGATCGGGTCGAAGCCTATTTCCACCCGGTCAGCTTCCGGCAGCTGCTCGTCTCGCGCCGCGGCGAGGTGATCTTCCGCGCCCCGCCGGAGCATAGCGGCCACTGAGGGGCTCAGAGCCCGGCGGTATATTGCTCGCAGGCCGCCGGGCTGCCGCCGCGATAGCCGCGCATCAGCGCTTCCTGGCGCTGCGCCGCGGTGCCGTGGGTGAAGCTCTCGGGGACGACATAGCCCTGGCCGGCGCGCTGCAGGGTATCGTCGCCGATCGCTGCGGCCGCGGCCATCCCTTCCTCGAGGTCGCCCGGCTCCATCGCGATCCGCTCGCGCGCGGCCCAGACTCCGGCGTAGCAGTCGGCCTGAAGCTCCATCCGCACCTGAAGCGCGTTCGCCTCGCTCTCCCTCGCGCCCGATTGGGCTCGGCGGATCGCCTCGGCCGTGCCGGTGATCGTCTGGACATGGTGGCCGACCTCGTGAGCGACGACATAGGCCTGGGCGAAGTCGCCGGGCGCCGCGAAGCGTCGCGCCAGTTCCTCGAGGAAGCTGGTGTCGAGGAAGATGCGCTGGTCGGCGGGGCAGTAGAAGGGACCCATTTCGGCGCGCCCGGTGCCGCAGCCGGACTGGACCTGCCCCGGATAGAAGACCAGCGTGGGCGGGGTGTAGCGCGATCCCTGGGCGGTGAACATCTCGGCCCACCGGTCCTCGGTCGAGGCGAGCACCTGGCACAGGAAGCGCTTGGCGGGGTCGGACGCGCACTGCTCCGCGGCCGAGCTGCCGGCCTGTCCGACCTGGTGCGGAGCGACCGTCTGCTGGCCGCTTTCGGACAGGCCGAGCGGATTGCCGCCCAGGAACATCATCAGGAGGAACAGGACGACCACCCCGCCGATGCCGAAGCGGCTGAACACCAGTCCGAGCAGCATCCCGCCGCCGCCGCCGAGGCCGCCGCCGCCGCCGAAGCCGAAGCCGCCGCCGCTCCGGCCTTCGACATTGCTGCTCGTCCTGCGTCCGCCGAAGCGCATCGTGGCTCTCCTTCGCGGTGAGAATGTTCGGCGCCCGTCACGGTTGCATTCGGCGCGATCGGCGGCAAAAGGCGGCGATCGGTTCGAAAGGCAATTCATGTTCCTCAAGGGCAAGACCGCTCTCGTCACAGGCTCGACGTCGGGCATCGGCCTGGCGATCGCGCGAGCGCTCGCCGGGGAGGGCGCCCAGGTGATGCTGAACGGCTTCGGCGAGGCGGCGGCGATCGAACGCACGCGCCTCGAGATCGAAGCGGGCGGCGTTCGCGCCGCCTATGACGATGCCGACCTGACCCGGCCCGAGGCGGTCGAGCGGCTGGTCCGGCGCACCGCCGAAGAGCTCGGCGACATCGATATCCTCGTCAACAATGCCGGGACCCAGCATGTCGCGCCGGTCGACTCGTTTCCGGTCGACAAATGGGACCTGATCCTGGCCCTCAACCTTTCCGCCGCCTTCCACACCATCCGCCTCGCGCTGCCGGCGATGAAGGAGAAAGGCTGGGGTCGGATCATCAACACCGCCTCGGCCCACAGCCTCGTCGCAAGCCCCAACAAGTCGGCTTACGTCGCCGCCAAGCATGGCATTGCCGGCCTCACCAAGACGGTCGCTCTGGAAGCGGCCCGGATGGGGGTCACCGCCAATTGCATCAGCCCGGGCTACGTCTGGACGACCCTGGTGGAGAACCAGATTCCGGACACGATGCGGACCCGCGGCCTCACCCGCGAGCAGGTCATGAACGACGTCCTCCTCGCCGCCCAGCCGACCAAGAATTTCGTGACGGTGGATCAGGTCGCCGCCCTCGCCTTGTTCCTCTGCCGCGAGGAAGCCGGCTCGATCACCGGCGCCAATCTCAGCATGGACGGCGGCTGGACCGCGCAATAGCCGGAAGAGGGGCTAGACTCCGCCCCAATAGGTGCGCGCCACCGGCAGCTGGACGATCCGGCCCACCCGCTCGAGCGCGGCGCGGACCGCGGGGCGCTCGCGCAGGGCCATCAGCCGCTCGAGGATGGGGTCCGGCCCGGCGGCCGCCGGGACCAGGGCGTAATCCTGGAGCGCGAGCACCGCCTGCTCGGGATCGTCGCCGTCGAGGCGGCTCACCATCAGCCTTTCGGCCGCGGCCATGTCGTCCAGGCAGAGCAAGGCGCGCATCATCGCGGCGGGGTTGCCGTCGCTCTGCGCCTGCATCAGTGCCAGTGTCGGCGCCGCCTCCGCGGCCCGCTCGAGCGAGGCGAGCGCGCAGACGATGGTCGCCCGGATCCACATCGTTCCATAGTCGCTGGCAAATTCGAGGAACTCGCTCTCGAGCCGGCGGGCGTGGGCCAGCGAATCGGCGTAGCGGCCCGCCTCCCACAGCACCTCGCCATAGTTGATGTCGGCGCTGATCAGGTAGGGATGCTCCGCCAGCGGAAGGGCGGCGAGCCGGCCCATGAGGGCGACCGCCTCGTCCTTCCTGCCGAGCGCGATCAGCGCATAAGTCGCCTCGTTGACCACCCACATCCCCTGCTCTTCCCTGGTGGCGGTCGCGGCAGGGTCGGCGATGAAGGGTCGGAGCAAGCCGAGCGCGTCGCCGTCGCGGCCGAGCGTGCGCAAGAGCTGCGACCGCTCGACCAGGCGGCCCATGTCCTGCGGCGCCGCCGCCTGCAGCTCGGCCGTGTGGCGGTCATGTTCCTCGAGCGCCTGCCGAAGCCGCGCCAGCCTGTCCATGCCGGCCGGGAACAGGCCGTCGAACCGCTTTCGGACGATCAGTGAAGCGACGTTGGACGGAGTCATGACTCCCGCCGCCAGGTCGGCGGCCGCCGCCCGGTCGCCCTGCTCGAGGCGGTGCTCGATCAGCACCAGGCGGACCGAATCGGCGATTTCGCGGGACCCCGGTCCCGGCCAGCCGATCCTGAGCAGGGCCTCGGCCAGGCGGCCCCGCGACGCCTTGTCGCGCTGCGCCTGGAATTGCTGGAACAGGGAGAAGACCTGGTTCCGATCCAGGATCTCGCGAAGCTCGCTCCAGCCGACTCCGGATACGTTGCGGCTGGCCTGCTCGACGACGGCGAGCCCGCGCTGCGAATCGCCCAGCGAAAGCGCCGCATACCAGAGGGCGGCATAGGAGCTCGCTTCGTTCGGCCGGCGACCGAGCGACCGGTCGATGACGGCGCGCGCCTCGTCGGCGCGCTCCAGCGTCACCAGCGCGAGCAGCCTCAGATTGTCGATCGCGAGCGACGTCCCGGGGTCGCCCGCCGCGACCGCCGCGAGCCGGTCCAGGTGCACGATCATCTCGCCGGCGAAAGCGGGATCGGAGACCAGGCGATCGATGTCCATCCCGGCGACCGCGAGGCGAGAGGCCTCGACGTCCTCGGCGGGCGCTTCGATCGGAGCGGTGGTGGGCGCGGCCGAGGCGGGCAGGGGCGAGAGCGGCGCTGCAAGGCAGCCGATCGCGAACGACAGAAAGCCTTGCCTCATCGCCTCCCCCTCGCTCGGAGGCTGAGCCAAAGGGGAGGGCAAGGCAAGGACCATTTTGGCCGATCCCAGGCCGGCGCCGGCCGTCATGTCTCGGGGCTTGCCGGTCCGCCGCGCTTGGCGCTAGCTGCCCCGATGTTGTCCTTCCTCATCGCTCTTGCCGCCGGCAGCGCCTGCGCCGCCGCTCAGGGGGCGCCGGATTCGGGTCCGTGCCCGGTCGCGGGGGCCGCGGCCGATTGGCGGACGATCGCGACCGCGGACGACCGCCGCCGCCTGCGCCAGTGGCGCGACGCCTGGATCGAGGCGCTCGCGCAGGCGAGGGGAGGCGGGCACGAGGCCGATATCGCCGCCGAGGGCGCCTTGCTGGAGCCCGATTCGGCGCTGACCGGCCCGATGCCGCCGCCCGGCGATTATGATTGCCGAACGATCAAGCTCGGCAGTCCGTCCGACCTGCTCCCCTATGTCGCCTATCCGGCCTTCCTTTGCCGAATCGCCGTGGATGGCGACCGGGTCGCCTTCACCAAGCTCACCGGCTCGCAACGGCCGATCGGCCGGCTGTTCGCCGACGCCGAGCGGCGGCTGGTGTTCCTCGGGACCATGCAGCTCGGCGACGAGCGGCGCGCCTACCGCTACGGCGACGACCGCGAGCGCAACCTCGCCGCGGTCCTCGAGCGGGTCGGCGACCGCCGCTGGCGGCTCGTCTTTCCCTATCCCCATCACGAATCGCTGGTCGACGTGATCGAGCTGACCCCGCGAGACTGAAGGATGCCGATGAGACGCAAATTCGTCGCCGCCATGCTATTGGCCTTCGCCATGACCCGTCCCGCTCTTGCCCAGGAGCTCAACCAGGCCGTCCGCCAGGACATGCCCGAGCTGCTCGCTCTGTACCGCGACCTTCACCAGCATCCCGAGCTCAGCCTTCAGGAGACCCGCTCGGCCGGGCTGATGGCGGCCGAGGCGCGCCGGCTCGGCTTCGACGTGACCACCGGGGTCGGCGGCACCGGGGTGGTCGCCGTGCTTCGCAACGGCGCCGGGCCGACGTTGATGCTTCGCGCCGACATGGACGCGCTCCCGGTCGAGGAGCAGACCGGCCTTCCCTTCGCCAGCCGGGTACGCGCGACCAGCAGCGCCGGGGTCGAGAGCGGAGTCATGCACGCCTGCGGCCACGACACCCACATGGCGGCCTGGGTCGGCGCCGCCCGCCGCCTCGTCGCGATGCGCGAGCGCTGGTCGGGCACGCTGGTGATGATCGGCCAGCCCGGCGAGGAGGTCGGGCTGGGCGCCAAGGCGATGCTCGACGACGGGCTGTTCACGCGCTTTCCCAAGCCCAGCCACGTCATCGCCTTCCACGATTCGGCGATGCTCCCGGCCGGCGTGATCGGCTACTCGGTCGGACCGGCGCTGGCCAATGTCGATTCGGTCGACATCGTCGTCCGAGGGGTCGGCGGCCACGGCGCCAGCCCGCACACGACCCGCGACCCGATCGTGCTTGCCAGCCGGCTCGTCACCAGCCTTCAGACGCTGGTCAGCCGCGAGCTCGACCCGCTCGATTCAGCGGTGGTCACCGTCGGCAGCTTCCATGCCGGGACCAAGCACAACATCATCTCGGACGAGGCCCGGCTCCAGCTCACCGTGCGCAGCTACACGCCGGCGATCCGGCGGATGCTGCTCGACGGCATCGCCCGCATCGCCCGGGGCGAGGCGATCGCGGCGGGCATTCCCGAGGACCGGATGCCGACCATCGACATCGAGGAGAATTACACTCCCGCCACCGTCAACACGGAAGCGCTGACGCGCAGCACGGCGGCGCTGTTCCGCGACCATTTCGGTGCCGAGCGGGTGCGCGAGGTCCGGCCGATCATGGCCGGCGAGGACTTCAGCCAATATCATCTCGCCGATCCCAGCATCGAGAGCCTGATCTTCTGGGTCGGCGGAGTGCCGCAGGAGCGCTGGGACGCCGTCGACGGCGACGCCACCCGGCTTCCTTCGCTGCACAGCCCGTTCTGGGCGCCGGACCCCGAGCCGACCATCGCGACCGCGACCGAAGCGATGGTCGTGGCGGCGCTGGGCGTGCTCGGCCGCCGCTGAGGTCGCGGCCGGCCCTAATCCTTCGCGCTGTCGGGCGGGACGATCTTGCCGGGCGGCGGCAGGGTCGGCGCCTCGCCGCCGGTGAGGCGGAACAGGGCGCGATCCTCGGCCGTGAAGCCGCGAGTCCAGACGACCAGGCCGAAGGTGACGAGGACGAACGGGATTCCGAAGGTCAGCTCCGCCCACTGATATCCTGCCGGCAGCATGGTGAAGGCCCAGCCGACGACGCTCGCGGCCGCCGCCGCCCAGATCAGCGACCAGCGCCAGCCTTGCACGCGCTCGCCGAGCAGCTTGCCGAGCAGGTTGGACTTGAGCACCGACGCCAAAGCGAGCGCCAGCGCCAGCGCCAGCGCGGCCCCCGCCGCCTGGAACGCCTGGCGGGTCTGCTCGTCGGCGGGCCAGCGAAGCTCGTCGAGGCCGACGATGAAGGCCAGGGTCAGCGCCGCCTGGGTCGCGAGCATCACCAGCGAGACGAGCAGGTTGCGGTGCCGAGCGACATAGACGAGGGCCGCCTCCGACACGGCCGCGGTGGCGGCGACGACCTCGGCGGCGAGCAGGAAGGCGAGCGCCGCCGTGCCACCGACGAATTCGGGCCCGATCACGCCCATCACCGCCTCGCCGGGGATTCCGAGGCAGAGGGCGACCCCGCCTTGCGCGGCGATGATCCAGAAGCCGACCTGGCGCACCTGGCGGGCGACCGCGGCCTTGTCCCCTTCCGACAGTTTCTGGGTGATCACCGGAGCGAGGATCGGATCGAAGCTCGTCTTCAGCTTCTGCGGCAGCGACGCGACCTGCTGGGCGACATAATAGACGCCGACATAATAAGGGGCGACGAACAGGCCGAGGATGGCGATGTCGAGCCGGCGCGACACCCATTCGATCGCGTCGGCGGCGGCGAGCGGCATGTTCTGCCGAGCGACCCAGAGCAGCTCGGCGGGTTTCGGCTTCCAGCCGCGCGGCAGGCCGTAGCTTCGGTAGAGGCGCCACAAGGCGGTGGCGAGGCCGGCCGCGATCGAGATGACGTAGGCGATGATCAGGCCGTCGCGCGAGGAGAGATAGACCATCGCCCCGGCGGCGATGCTGATCGTCCACGGCTCGACGATCGCCCTGACCTGGACGGTGGAGGCGACGTCGTGGCGGTAGGCGAGCGCGGCCAGCGCGACGTCGGCCCCGGCGATGCCGAAGATGACCAGCGGCAGCAGCCAGTCGGCGCCATAGACCTCGCCGTTCGGGAACATGGCCTGCGGAAACAACATCAGCACGGCGCTCGCGGCGGCCGAGGCGATGAAGGCGGCGAGCATCCCGTCGGCGACGACACAGACGTGGGGCTGGTCGGTCGCCGCCAGCCGCTGGGCGAGACCGCGCTTCAGCCCCAAAGTGGCGAGCTGGGCGGCGAATTCGATGACGATGACCGCATAAGCGAAGCGGCCGAGCAGCTCGGGGCCATATTCCCGCCCGGCGATGAACAGGAAGGGCAGCCGCGCCGCCAGTCGAAGCACGAAGCCCAGGAAGTTGGTTCGGCCGCCCCGCGCCAGCGCGGCGATGTCGTCGCCCGGCGCGGCCTTCGCCTCGCTCAATGCGCGGCGCCCCAGTTCGGCCCGGTGCCGATGTCGACGCCGAGCGGCACGCTCAGCTTCACCGCCGGTTCGGCGGCGCCCGCCATGACCCGCCGGATCAGCTCGGCGGCGGGCTCGACCTCCTCTTCGGGCACTTCGAAGACGAGCTCGTCATGGACCTGCATCAGCATCCGGACGCGAGTCAGTCCGGCCGCCTCCAGCTCGGGATAGATGCGGACCATGGCGCGCTTGATGATGTCGGCGCTGGTGCCCTGGATGGGCGCGTTGATCGCGGCTCGCTCGGCGCCCTGCCGCTCGCCCTGGTTGTGCGACTTGATGCGCGGGAAATGGGTCTTGCGGCCGAACAGGGTGGTGGTGAAGCCGGTCTCGCGGGCCTGGGCGAGGGTGTCGCCGATATAGGTGCGGATGCCGGGGAAGCGCTCGAAATAGCGGTCGATGATCGCCTGGGCCTCGTCGGCGGTCACTCCGAGCCGGCCCGCCAGCCCCCAGCGCGATATGCCGTAGAGGATGGCGAAGTTGATCGTCTTGGCGCTCCCCCTGGTGTCGCGGTTGACCTCGCCGAACAGCTCCTGGGCGGTGAGGTTGTGGATGTCGGCGCCCTCCATGAACGCCTGGCGCAATTGCGGGACGTCGGCGATGTGCGCGGCGAGCCGAAGCTCGATCTGGCTGTAGTCGGCCGACATGACGACATAGCCCGGCTCGGCGATGAAGGCGTCGCGGATGCGCCGCCCGATCTCGGTTCGGATCGGGATGTTCATCAGATTGGGATCGGTCGAGGCGAGCCGGCCGGTCTGGGCGCCCGACAGGCTGTAGCTGGTGTGGACCCGGCCGGTCTCCTTGTTGATCTGTTCCTGGAGTGCGTCGGTATAGGTGCTCTTGAGCTTGGTCAGCTGGCGCCAGTCGAGCACGAGGCGGGCGATCGGGACGCCTTCGCGCGACAGCCGCTCGAGCTCGGTCACGTCGGTCGACCAGGTCCCCGACTTGCCCCGACGTCCGCCCTTCAGCCCCATTTGACCGAACAGCACCTCGCCGAGCTGCTGCGGGCTTCCGATCGTGAAGCGGCACCCGGCCTCGCCGCAAATCCGCTCCTCGAGCTCGGCGATCTGGACGTTGAACTCGGCCGACAGCGTCTTCAGCTCGGCCACGTCGACCTTGACTCCGTCGCTCTCCATGCGCCCGACCACCTCGACCAGCGGCCGGTCGACCATCTGATAGACCCGGGTGACCCGCTCGAACGGCATGCGGTTGCGGAAGCGGGTCCACAGCCGGAGCGTCACGTCGGCGTCCTCGGCGGCATATTCGGTGGCCCGGTCGATCGGCACCTTGTCGAAGCTGATCTGCTTCTGGCCGGTGCCGCACAGCTCCTTGTAGGTCAGGCAGTCGTGGTCGAGATGCTTCTTGGCGAGGTCGTCCATGGCGTGGCTGTTGAGGCCGCCGGCGTCGAGGTTGAAGCTCATCACCAGGGTGTCGTCATAGGGCGCGACCCGGATTCCGCGGCGGGCGAACACGACCCAGTCGAACTTGAGATTGTGGCCGACCTTGAGCACGGCCGGGTCCTCGAGCAGCGGCTTGAGCCGGGCCAGCGCAAGCTCGCTCGCCAGCTGGTCCGGCCGCTCCGAGAGCAGATCGTGGCCGCCATGTTCGAGCGGGATGTAGCAGGCCTTGCCGCATTCGGTGGCGAGGCTGACCCCGACCAGCTTCGCGGTGACGCAGTCGCGGCCGTCGGTCTCGGTGTCGACCGCCACCAGCCCGTTCGCGCTTGCCTCCGCGATCCAGCGATCGAGCGCCGCCTCGTCGGTCACCGTCTCGTAGGCGGAGCGGTCGATCTTCGGCTCGGGCCGGACCTCGGCCTGGGTCGGGATTCGCGCCGGCGACGGCGCCGCCTGCATCTGTGCGCCGAGCCGGGCGAGCAGCGTCCGGAAGCCCTGCTCCTGGAGGAACTCGCGCAGCGGCTCTTCCGGAATGCCCTTGATCGCCAGCGCGTCGAGCGGCTCGGGCAAAGGCGCGTCGCAGACCAGACGGACCAGCTCGCGCGACAGGCGCGCCGCCTCGGCATGCTCGATCAGGTTCTGCTTGAGCTTCGGCTTGGCGATCTCCTCGGCATGGGCGAGCACGTTCTCGACGTCGCCATATTGCTGGATCAGCTGGGACGCCGTCTTCGGCCCGATGCCCGGCACGCCCGGCACGTTGTCGACGCTGTCGCCCATCAGCGCGAGGACGTCGCCCAGCTGCTCGGGCGGAACTCCGAATTTCTCGATAACGTAGTCGCGGTCGATGCGGCGGTCGTTCATCGTGTCCAGCATGTCGAGGCCGCCATGGTGCTCCGCGGGGGGCTCGATCAGCTGCATCAGGTCCTTGTCCGAGCTGACGATGGTGACCTTCCAGCCCTGCTCCAGGGCCGCCCTCGAATAGCAGGCGATGATGTCGTCGGCCTCGAGCCCGTCCTGCTCGACGCAGGGGATGGAGAAGGCCCGGGTGGCGTCGCGGATCAGCGGGAATTGCGGAACCAGCTCGGGCGGCGGCGGCGGCCGGTTGGCCTTGTAGCCGTCGTACATGGCGTTGCGGAACGTGCTCTCCGAGGCGTCGAGGATGACGGCGAGGTGGGTCGGGCCGTCCTGCTTGTTGAGCCCGTCGGCCAGCTTCCAGAGCATCGTGGTATAGCCGTAGACGGCGCCGACGTTGAGGCCGTGGCGGTTGGTCAGCGGCGGCAGCCGGTGGAAGGCGCGGAAAATATAGCTCGATCCGTCGACGAGATAGAGGTGTTGGGAGGGCATGGTGAAGCGTCTAGCTTACTCCCTCCCGCATGGGGAGAGGGTTGGACCGAGGGGTCCCGGCGTAAGGCTGCGTTCAACCTTGCCGGGCTAGGCAGGCGGCCATGAACCGCCGCACTTTCGTTCTTGCCGGCGCCGCTCTGGCGCTTGTCGGCTGCGCTCCGGCGGCGGTCGGGGCGGCGCCCGCCTTCCAGCCGACCCGCTTCTCGGTCCAGGTGCGCGGCACCGGCCCCGACGTCCTGCTGATCCCCGGCCTCACCTCCGGTCGCGAGGTGTGGAACGCGACGGTGCGCGCCGTGCCGGGCTATCGCTATCACCTGATCCAGGTGGCCGGCTTCGCCGGCGAGCCCGCGCGCGGCAATGCCGAAGGCGCGGTGGTCGCCCCGCTCGCCGAGGAGATCGCGCGCTACATCGAGGAAAATCGCCTCGGCCGCCCGGCGATCGTCGGCCACTCGATGGGCGGGACCCTGGCGATGATGATCGCCGCCCGCCGCCCGGCCGCGGCCGGAAGGGTCATGGTCGTCGACATGCTGCCCCAGCCGGCCGGCCTGTTCGGCGGCAGCGCGGCCGACATGGGGCCCCTGGCCAGCCGCCTGAGGAACATGATCGGGACCCCCGGCGGCCGGCAGCTCTTCGCCTCCTTCATGAGCGCGTTCAGCCCGCCCGAGGCGGCCAATCGCCGAAGCGATCCGGACGTCGTCGGCCGCGCCATGCACGACCTTGCGGGCCTCGATCTGGCGCCGCAATTGCCGCGCATCCGGGCCCCGCTGACGATCGTCTACGGCTCGCCCGATCCGCAGGCGCGCGCCGCGGTCGACCGCACCTTCGCCGCCGCCTTCGCGCCCGCTCGAGGGGCCCGGCTGGTCCGGATCGACGGCAGCGGCCACATGGTGATGCTCGATCAGCCGGCCCGCTTCCAGGCGGCGCTGAGGGCCTTCCTCGCCGACTAGATTTCCCAGAACGGCCCGGTCAGGCCGTTCCGGCGGAACAGCTCACGAACCTCTTCCGGGCCGCGCTTGCGCCACGGCCGGCGAAGATAGCCGCCGTACCAGTCCGAAGCGAATCGCCAGAGGCGATCGAGCGACATCGTCGCTCCGAGCGGCAGGGCGTGCCTCCGGCACCAGGGCTCGATGTCCGCTTCGTCGGCGAAGGGCTGGAACGAGGCGCAGGCGAAGATGACATTGTCCCACCAGCGCGCGACCGGAGTCGAGAGGTGGAAGACTCCGTCGCGGTCGAGCAGCTCGCCGCCGGCGATCCGGTAGGTCGCGGTCGAGCCCTCCCCGCCGAGCCTCGCCGTCAGCCGAGCATCGGCGCCGAGCGCCGCCGCGATCCCGAAGCCGCAATAGAGGCAATTGGCCCAGTAGCCGAGCGCGTCGGTCTGCACCCAGCAGCCGCCCGCCGACAGGGCGAAGGGATGGACCACCCAGGGCTCGCACTTGTCGGGGTGGAGAAGCAGGGCGTGGGCCTCGTGGAGGCGGCGCAGAGATGCCTCGGCCGTCGCGAGATCGGCGCCGGCGGCCGTCGCCAGCTCGGCGAGAGAAGGGCCGTGCCCGCGCTCGGCGATCATCCGCGTTAGCAGCCCGCGCAGGTCCTGGTCGTAAAGCGTGAGCTCGCTCGCGGCGGCGGGATTGGGGTCAGTTACTTTCACGCGCCGAGGCTCGGTGCTCTGGCGCTGTCGCGTGAAAGTAACTGTCCCTCCGGCACCAGCACCGTGTCCACCGCCTCGGGCAGCATGTCGGGATGGTCGAGCGTGTAGTGGAGGCCGCGGCTCTCCTTCCGGGCCAGCGCCGAGCGGACGATGAGGTCGGCGACGACGACCAAGTTCCTCAGCTCGATCAGATCGGGCGTGACCCGGAAATGGCGGTAATAATCCTCCGTCTCCTGCCTCAGCAGGGCGATCCGGTTGAGCGCCCGCTCGAGCCGCTTGGTCGTGCGCACGATGCCGACATAGTCCCACATGAACCGGCGTATCTCCTGCCAGTTATGGTGGACCACCACCTCCTCGTCGGAATCGGTCACCCGGGTCTCGTCCCAGGCGCGGATCGCCGGCGGCGGCGGGAGGTCGGCGAGCCGCTCGTTGATGTCGCGCGCCGCCGCCAGTCCGAAGACCAGGCATTCGAGCACCGAGTTGGACGCCAGGCGGTTGGCGCCGTGGAGGCCCGACATGGTCACTTCGCCGGCGGCGTAGAGGCCGTCGAGATCGGTCCTCCCGGCAAGGTCGACGACGACTCCGCCGCAGGTATAGTGGGCCGCCGGCACGACCGGGATCGGCTCCCGGGTGATGTCGATGCCGACGTCGGGCTCGGCCAGGCGAGCGGCGATGGTGGGGAAGTGCGAGCGGACGAAGTCGGGGTCGCGGTGGCTGATGTCGAGGTGGACGTAATCGAGGCCGAGGCGCTTCAGCTCATGGTCGATGGCTCGGGCGACGATGTCGCGCGGCGCCAGCTCCTCGCGCGGGTCGAAGCGCCGCATGAAGCGGCGGCCATTGGTGGGAAGCCGCAGCTTCGCCCCCTCGCCGCGCATCGCTTCGGTGATCAGGAAATTCTTGACCTCCGCGTTGAACAGGCAGGTCGGGTGGAACTGGGCGAACTCCATATTGGCCACCCGGCAGCCGGCGCGCCAGGCCATGGCGATGCCGTCGCCGGTGCTGCCGCGCGGGTTGGTCGAATAGAGCCAGGCCCGGCTCGCGCCGCCGGTGGCGAGGATGGTGGCGCGGGCGCTGAGCAGCGACACCCGGCCGCTCTTGCGGTCGAGCGCATAGACACCCCATACGCGCCGGCCGTCGGAAGGCTGCACGGCATGGCGCCCTGTGGCGAGGTCGATCGCCGCCATGTTCGGCACCAGGTCGATGTTGGGATGCTCGGCCGCCGCCTGCTCCAGCGCCTGCTGCACCGCCCGGCCGGTGGCGTCGGCGACGTGGACGACCCGGCGATGGCTGTGGCCGCCCTCCCTGGTCAGGTGCCAGCGGCCCCCTCCGTTTCCGGCTCCCTCCCCCCGGGTGAAGGGGACTCCGAGCTCGGCCAGCCGCTCGATCGCGGCCGGGGCGTTCTCGACGACGAACTCGACGGCGCGGCGGTCGTTGAGGCCGGCTCCGGCGTCGATCGTGTCCTCGATATGGCTGTCGAACGTGTCGCCCGCTTCGAGCACCGCCGCGATTCCGCCCTGCGCCCAGGCGGTCGAGCCGGCGCTGATCTCCCCCTTCGCCAGAACCGCCACCCTGAGCTCCGGAGCGAGGTTCAGCGCCGCGCTCAGCCCGGCCGCCCCCGAGCCGAGCACGACCACGTCGTAGGCGTGGCTAGCCTCGGGGCGCTCAGCCATCCGTACCGCTGGCCCGGGTGAGGTTCAGGAAGACGTCCTCCAAATCCGCCTCGCGGGTGGAGACGTCGACGATTCCGAGCCCCGCCTTCTGGAGCGCGGCGAGCACCTCGCCGGCATTGACCCGGTCCTTGCGGTAGGTGACCGCCAGCGTGCGCTCGGCCTTGAGCTCGATCCTGTCGAAGCAGGGCGCGTCCGGCGCGGCGGCGACGTCGCGGTCGACCGTCACCTCCACCACTTTCTCCTGGGCCATGCCGACGAGCACTCGGGTCGACTCGTTGGCGATCAGCCGGCCGTGGTTGATGATCGCGATTCGGTCGCACAATTGCTCGGCCTCTTCGAGATAATGGGTGGTGAGAACGATCGTCACGCCCTGGGCGTGGAGGCTTCGGACATAGTCCCAAAGCTGCTGCCTGAGCTCGACGTCGACCCCCGCGGTCGGCTCGTCGAGAACCAGGATCGGCGGCGAATGGACCATCGCCTTGGCGACCAGCAGCCGCCGCTTCATCCCGCCCGACAGGGTCCTCGAATAAGCGTCGGCCTTGTCCTCGAGCCGAACGGCGCGAAGCAGCTCCATCGTCCGCCGCTCGGCCTTGGCGATGCCGTAGAGCCCGGCCTGGATCTCGAGCGCCTCCTTCGGGGTGAAGAAGGGGTCGAACAATATTTCCTGCGGCACCACGCCGATCGAGCGCTTGGCGTTGCGCGGGTGGCGATCGATGTCGAAACCCCAGATCGCCGCGCTGCCGCCGCTCTTGGTCACCATCCCGGCGAGGATGTTGATCAGCGTCGACTTGCCGGCGCCGTTCGGGCCGAGCAGCCCGAAAATGCCGCCGCGCGGCACGTCGAGGGTCACGCCCTCGAGCGCTCGCTTGCCCCCCTTATAGGTCTTTTGGAGGTCGCGGATGGCGATGGCCGCCTCGATCATGGCGGGGGCATAGCCGCGTTGTCCGCGGCCGGGAAGCAGCCGTCGACCGGGCGGGCCCATCTCGCCGTGATACCCCTGCCGCTACCCCTGAGCCGCTCCTCGCGCCGTCCCGGTCGCGGCGGCCCCGGCACCCGTCGAAGCGGTTGTCCGGCCGCGAGGGCGTTGCTAGACCCGCGGCCATGCCGGCACCCGATCCCTACACGCCCGAGATCGCCTATACCGACATCCCGCGAGTCGCATGCGACGGCGCCGCGGAGACCTCGCCCGCGCTCGGCCACCCGCGCGTCTACCTCCAGATCGACGAGAAGGGCTATGTCGACTGCGGCTATTGCGACAAGAGGTTCATCCTCAAGGGCGGCGCGGCCGACCGGTCGTGAAGGGCCGCCAGGTCCGCTGGCTCGGGATCGCCCTGCTCGTCTCGGCTTCGGCGGGGGAGGCCGCGGCGCAGCGGCAGGACTGCGCGGTGCTGCGGGCGCTGGCCAATGCCGACGGGAACGACTTCGCCGACCTGAGGCTCGGCATCGAAGCCGGCTCGGGCGTCTCGGTCGCGCTGCGCGGCGGCGCGTCGCGGCTGTCGCCGGCTCATGATTGCGACCTGGAGGCGGATTCGTCGGAGGTCGGCTTGAGCTGCCGCTGGGAATTCTCCAGCGAAGCGGGCGCCGCGGCCTTCTTCGCCCCTCTGCTTGACGATCTCGGTCGCTGCCTGGGCGCCGCGCTCGACGCCGACGCGATCGAAACGCAGACGACAGGGTGGGCCGTAACGCGCCGCCACCGCGCCCGCTTCGCTTCGAGCTCGGGGGAGACGGAATTCGCCCTGAGCCTCATCGAATATTCGGCGCCGGCGGGAACCCTGCCCGAATCGCGCCGATATTATGTCGAGACGAGCTCCACCTGGAGCGCCGCCGAACCGCCGGAAAAGGATGACGAAGCGGATTAGGGCGCTTCGACATTCCGCCCTGGCGCCCTATATCGTGCCGATGAGCACCGACCCCCGCCGCTTCCTCTATCGCCCCGACGGCCTCGATCCCGACGTCGCGCTCCGTCTCACCGCCGACGCGCTCCAGGGCTGCGACGATGGCGAGCTCTACCTCCAATATACCGCTTCGGAGAGCTTCGCCTTCGACGACGGCCGGCTGAAGAGCGCCGACTTCAACACCCAGGCCGGCTTCGGCTTGAGGGGGGTGTCGGGCGAGACCACCGCTTTCGCCCATGCCAACGAGCTGAGCGAGGCGGCGATCCGTCGCGCCGCCGCGACGATGGCGGTGCTCGATCCCGCGGCGGGCCGGCGCCAGGAGCCGCCTCGCCGCACCAATGCCAAGCTCTATACCGACGACGATCCGCTGAGCTTGATCCCCTTCGCCAGGAAGGTCGCCTTATGCCAGCAGATCGACGCCGCCGCCCGGGCGCGCGATCCGCGAGTCGCCCAGGTGTCGGTCGCCCTCGCCGGCTCCTGGTCGGTGATCGACATCGTCCGGCCCGACGGCTTCGTCGCTCACGACGTTCGGCCGCTGGTCCGACTCAACGTCCAGCTCGTCGTCGAGCAGAATGGGCGGCGCGAGACCGGCTATCACGGTCTCGGCGGCCGCTACCTCTATGACGACCTGTTCAGGCCGGAGACCTGGGAGCGGGCGATCGACGTCGCCCTGGCCCAGGCGCTGGTCAACCTCGAATCGGTCGCCGCCCCGGCGGGCGAGATGACGGTCGTGCTCGGCCCCGGCTGGCCCGGAGTCCTGCTCCACGAAGCGATCGGCCACGGCCTCGAGGGCGACTTCAACCGCAAGGGCACGTCGGCTTTCTCGGGCCGGATCGGCGAGCGGGTGGCGGCGCCGGGCGTGACCGTCGTCGACGACGGCTCGATCGACCACCGTCGAGGCTCGCTCACCATCGACGACGAAGGCACTCCGACGCAGCGCAACGTGCTGATCGAGGACGGCATCCTCAAAGGCTATATCCACGACCGCCTCAACGCCCGGCTGATGGGCGTCGCGCCGACCGGCAACGGCCGCCGGGAGAGCTTCCAGCACGCGCCGATGCCGCGGATGACCAACACCTTCATGCTCGGCGGCAGGGACGATCCGCGGGAGATCCTCGCCCGCGCGAAGAACGGCATCTACGCCAAGAGCTTCGGCGGCGGCCAGGTCGACATCACGTCGGGCAAGTTCGTCTTCTCCTGCACGGAAGCCTATCGGATCGAGAACGGCCGGCTCGGCGCTCCGATCAAGGGCGCGACCCTGATCGGCGACGGGCCCACGGTCCTCACCAGGGTCGCCGCGATCGGCGACGACATGGCGCTCGACGAAGGGGTCGGAGTCTGCGGCAAGGGCGGCCAGTCGGTCCCCGCCGGGGTCGGCCAGCCGACCCTTCTGATCGAAGGGATCACCGTCGGCGGCACCGCGGCGTGAGCCAAGCCCTCGGCCTCGAGGAGCTGGAAGCGCGGCTGCGCGGCGCCTGGTCGGCGAAGACGAGCACGAAGTGGACGGCGCGAAACCCGGCGCTGGGCCAATGCAGCGTGACGGCGCTTGCCGTCCAGCGCCTATGCGGCGGCGAGATCTTGAAGACCCAGACCCCTGACGGTCCCCACTTCTACAACCGAATCGACGGCGTTGCGCACGACTTCACCGCCTCGCAGTTCGACCGGCCGCTCTCCTACGCGCACCTGCCGAGCGACGAGCAGGAGGCGCTGGCCGACACGAGCCAGGCGCAGCTCGAGGCGCTGCTGGCGAATTTGGGCGCCCGCCCATGACGGCCCGATGGGCGAGGGAGGTGCTCGACTTCTGGTTCGCTCGGACGAAGGAGGATTGGTGGCGCGGGTCGCCGGAGTTCGACGCCGAGATCAAGGAGCGCTTCGCCATCGAATGGGCGCGGCAGAGCCGGCGCCAGGTCGAGGACTTCCTCGGCGACCCGGACACCGCCCTCGCCGCGGTCATCCTCTTCGACCAGTTCCCGCGCAACATGCTGCGCGGCCACGCCGACCAGTTCGCCACCGACCATATGGCGCTCGCCGTCGCCAGGGGCGCCATCGACCGAGGCTTTGACGACGGCATGGACAAGGACCGGCGCGGCTTCCTCTACATGCCCTTCCAGCACAGCGAGGACCTCAAGGACCAGGTCCAGTCGCTGCTCCTGTTCAGCGCGCTCGGCGACGCCGAGATGCTGCGCTACGCCCGCCTCCACCACCAGGTGATCGAGCGGTTCGGCCGCTTCCCGCACCGCAACTCGGCGCTCGGCCGCAAGCCCACCGCGATGGAGCAGGCGGCGGGCGACGTGGTCCCCTGGTGATGGCCCTGGTCGAGCTGGCCAAATTCTACAACGGGCTGGAGGCGGGCATCGTCCGCGGCCGCCTCGCCGCCGACGGTATCGCGAGCTACCTGTTCGACTTCGACACCGCGCTCGAAGCGGTGGGCTTCCTTGTCCCGACCCGGCTGATGGTCGACGACAGCGACCTCGACGCGGCGCGGCGGATCCTCAGCGAAGGTGGGGAAGAAGCGGGCTGAGGTCGTAGCCCGCGTCCGCCGCCTGGCCGATCAGCCGAGCCGGATCGGCGCCGCGCCGAGCCCGCGCGAGCGCCCACAGGAAGGTCGAGCGGGTGCCCGAACGGCAGCAGGCGAGCAGCTTCCCCTGCGCCTCGTCGAGCGCCCTCGCCATCGCCTCCACCTGGGCCGCCGAAAAGCCGCCCGCCACCGGGATGTGGCGGTAGCCGATCGCCGCCGCCCGGGCCGCCGCCTCGATCTCGGCGCCGCTCGCCTGCCCCGGCTCCTCGCCGTCCGGCCGGTTGTTGACGATCATGTTGACGCCCAGGGCGGCGGCGGCGGCGACGTCGGCGGGCCGAAGCGGGCCGGTCGCGACCAGGGTCCCGGCGTCGAGCGGGACCAGGCGCGTCCCGATCGTCATTCGCCATGGGCCCGGATGACGGCGAGGAACGCCTCGCCATAGCGCTCGAGCTTGGTCTCGCCGACTCCGGACACCCGGGCCAGCGCGTGGAGCGTGGTCGGCTTGAGCTCGGCCATCTCGCGAAGCACGCTGTCGTGGAAGATGACGTAGGGCGGCAGGCCGGCCTGCGCCGCGATCTCCCGCCGCCGGGCGCGAAGCGCCTCGAACAGCGGGTCGTGGGGAAAGTCCGCGGCCTTGCGGTCGCGGCGCCGGCCGCGCTTGGGCGGAAGCACGATCTCGAGGCTCGCCTCGCCCTTGAGCAGAGCCCGCGCCGCGGGCCCGAAGGAGAGGCCGCCATAATCGTCGGCGCGAAGAGCGTCGCGCGCCAGCAGCGCCCGGGCGACCGGCTTGACCAAAGCGAGCTCCGCCTCGTCGGCGATTCCGAACACGCTCAGCCGGTGGTGGCCGAAGCCGTGCACCTTGTTGGTCTCGCGCCCGGCCAGGACGTCGGTCAGGTGGCCGATGCCGAACCGCATCTCGGTCCGGAACGCGGCCGAGAGCAGCTTCCGAGCAGTCGTGGTGGCGTCGATCGCCTGCGGCGGATCGAGGCAATTGTCGCAATTGCCGCAACGCTCCGGCGGGGCCTCGCCGAAATGGCGAAGCAGGATGGCGCGGCGGCAGTCCGCCGTCTCGACGAGGGCGGCGAGCGCGTTCAGCCGCTCGCGCTCGCCGGCCTGGCGCGCTTCCTCGACCTCGGTCGCGATCCGCCGCCGGGCGCGGGCGAAATCGTCGGCGCCCCAGAACAGCCAGGCCTCGGCCGGCTCGCCGTCGCGGCCCGCCCGGCCGGTCTCCTGATAATAGGCCTCGATCGACTTGGGGATCCCGGCATGGGCGACGAAGCGGACGTCGGGCTTGTCGATGCCCATGCCGAAGGCGACGGTGGCGACCATCACCATCTCCTCGGAGCGGACGAAGGCGGCCTGGTTGCGCGCCCTCACCTGAGGCTCGAGCCCGGCATGATAGGGCAAAGCCGGGCGGCCGGCGGCGGCGAGCTGCTCGGCCAGCCGCTCGGTCCGCTCGCGGCTGGTCGCGTAGACGATGCCGGGGCCGGGCTGCCCGGCGAGCAGCGCCTTGAGCTGCCCGGCGACGCCGTCGCGGGGGCGGACGTGATAGCGGATGTTGGGGCGGTCGAAGCCGGCGACGATCAAACCGTCGGCCGGGATTCCGAGCTGGACCAATATGTCCTCGCGGGTGCGGCGGTCGGCGGTGGCGGTCAGGGCCAGCCGAGGCACCTTCGGAAAGCCGTCGAGCAGCGGCAGCAGGAGCCGGTAGTCGGGCCGGAAGTCGTGGCCCCATTCCGAGACGCAATGGGCCTCGTCGATGGCGATGAGGGCGAGCGGGATTCGCGACAGCAGGCTCCGGAAGCCCTCGCCCGTCGCCCGCTCCGGCGCCGCGTAGAGGAGGTCGAGCTCGCCCCGGCGGAGCCGCTCGACGGTCCGCTCGCGGTCCGAATCGGCCGAGGTCAGGGCGGCGGCCCGGATTCCGAAGGCGTCGGCGGCTCGGATCTGGTCGTGCATCAGGGCGATGAGCGGCGAGATCACCAGCGCCGTCCCCGGCCGGGCCAGCGCCGGCACCTGGTAGCAGAGCGACTTGCCCGCCCCGGTCGGCATCACCGCCAGGCTGTGCTCGCCCGCCATGACCCGCCCGATTACCCGCTCCTGGACGCCGCGAAAGTCCTGGAAGCCGAAGGTGTGGCGGAGGATGTCGAGCGGAGAAGGCATCCGAGGTCCCGTCATTCCGGCGAAAGCTGGAATCTCCCTTCTCCCTTGCAGCAGAACGAATGAGATTCCAGCTTTCGCTCGAATGACGGCGGGCGCACGCTCAGCGTTCGATATAGCCGGTTTCGATCAGGAAATGGCGCAGCGCTTCGGGATAGGAAGCGAAGCTCTGCTCCTGCCCCGGTGGGCAGCTGCCATCGGTCACCTGCACGCGGCACCCGCCCTCCAGTCCCCAGTCGCTGGTGCGGTCGTAGGCGCTCAGCATCCGCGCCCAGGCTTCGTCGAAGCGCCCGAGCCGGGCCGCCGCGGCGACATAACCGGCGCAGGCGCCGTTGGGCGCGGAGTTCCCGGCCTCGGTGCAGACAGCGCCCGCCTCGCGCATCGCCTCCTCGAACAGCGGCCGGAAGCCCGGGCGCCCGGAGACGTCAACCGCCTCGCCGCCCACGACGTTCACGATCCTCGGCGGGGCGTAGCTGTCGGCATAGCTGGCGAAGCGATAGAGGAAGGCGTTGTCGGGGCGGACGAAGTCGATCCTTCCGTCGCCGTCGAGGTCGCTCGGTGCCTCCTCGATCGGGCCGCCGTCGCCGCGATAGACCAGCACCCCTTCCAGACGCCCGTCCCGAGGCGCGATGGCGGTCGTCGACGTGCAGCAATGGGCGCCGCCGCTATAGGTCTGGAAGAGGATCGTCGGCGCTCCGGAAGGGGTGGCGACCACCATCACCGCGGGCTCGTGGGCGTCGTCCTCGCCCGGGTCGATCGTGAAAGCGGAAAAGCCGGGCAGCTCGATCCGAAGCGATCGCCTCAGGATGGAGGGATCGTTGCGGTCGACGTCGTTGCTCATGACGAGGAGGAGCTCGCCGACCCGGTAGCGGGCCGAGCTCGGCGGTTCCGGCCATTCCAGGTTGACGCCCGCCTGGGCCACCGCGACCGAGTCGGCCGGCGGCCCGGCCGCGGCCGTTTGCGGTGCCGCCGCCGCGACGAGCAGCGCGCTGATCAGTCCGAAGGCGTCGCTCATGTCCGGATTCCCCTCCAAAGCCGGGGTCCAATCTGCATCGTCCGGGACCGGAATTGAAGCCGTCCCGAAGACTATTCCGCCGCCTGCGCCTCTTCCTCGGCTTCGCGCTCGCTTTGCTGGCGGGCCCACATCTCCGCGTAGAGGCCGTCCCTCCGGAGCAGGTCGGCGTGGGTGCCGCGCTCGGCGACCCGGCCCTGGTCGAGGACGATGATCTCGTCGGCGTCGACGACGGTGGAGAGGCGGTGGGCGATGACGATGCAGGTGCGGCGGGCGGCGACGTTGCGCAGAGTCTCCTGGATCGCCGCCTCGGTCCGGCTGTCGAGCGCGCTGGTCGCCTCGTCGAGGATCAGGATCGGCGGGTCCTTGAGCAGGGTGCGGGCGATGGCGACCCGCTGCTTCTCCCCGCCGGAAAGCTTGAGGCCCCGCTCTCCGACCATCGATCCGTAGCCGTTGGGGAGCTCGGCGACGAAGTCGTGGATCGCTGCGCCCCTGGCCGCTCCCTCGATTTCCGCCTGGGTCGCGCCGTCCTTGCCGTAGCCGATATTGTAGCCGATCGAATCGTTGAACAGCACCGTGTCCTGGGGGACGATGCCGAGCGCCCGGCGAAGGCTCGCCTGGGTCACCGCGCTGATGTCCTGGCCGTCGATCGTGATCCGGCCGCCGGTCGGCTCGTAGAAGCGGAACAGCAGGCGCGACAGCGTCGACTTGCCCGCGCCCGAGGGCCCGACCACCGCCGTCGTCGTTCCCGGCTTCACCTCGAAGTCGATGCCCTTCAATATCTCGCGCCCGGCCTCGTAGCCGAACTCCACCTTGTCGAAGCGGACATGGCCGGCGCGGACGCTAAGCTCCGGCGCTCCGGGCGCATCCCTGATCTCGGCCGGCGTGTCGATCACTCCGAACATCGCCTCCATGTCGATCAGGCCCTGGCGGATGGTTCGATAGACCCAGCCGAGCATGTCGAGCGGGCGGAAGAGCTGGGCGAGGAAGGTGTTGACGAAGACGACGTCGCCGGTGGTGAACTGGCCCCGGCTCCAGCCCCACACCGTATAGCCCATCGCTCCGGCCATCATCAGGTTGGTGATCAGCGACTGGCCGATGTTGAGCCACGCCAGCGAGGTCTCGTTGCGCACGGCGGCATGGGCGAAGGCGTGCGCGGCCTGGCCGTAGCGCTGCGCCTCGCGCTCCTCGGCGCCGAAATATTTGACCGTCTCGTAGTTGAGAAGCGAGTCGACCGCTCGCGCGATCGTCTGGTTGTCGACCTCGTTCATCTCGCGCTGCAGCTTGGCCCGCCATTCGGTGACGGCCCGGGTGAACCAGATGTAGGCGACGACCATGATCAGGGTCGCCGCCACCAGGCCGGGGCCGAACTTGACTCCGAAGATGATGCAGATCGCGGCCAGCTCGATGATCGTCGGAGCGATGTTGAACAGCAGGAAATAGAGCATCATGTCGATGCTCTTGGTGCCGCGCTCGACGATCTTGGTCAGCGCTCCGGTGCGCCGCTCGAGGTGGAAGCGAAGCGACAGAGCGTGGATGTGGCGGAAGACGTTGACCGCCAGCCGACGCGCCGCGTCCTGGCCCACCCGCTCGAAGATGGCGTTGCGCAGATTGTCGAACAGGACCCCGGCGAAGCGCGCTCCGGCATAAGCGATCACCAGGGCGACGATCAGCCCGGCGGCGGCGTCGAAGCCGCCGGCCATTCGGTCGATCGCCGCCTTGTAGGCGAAGGGCATGGTCAGAGTCGCCGCCTTCGCCGCCAGGACGAGCAGCACGGCGGCGACGACCCGCCGCTTCAGCGCGCCCTCGCCGGCGGGCCACAAATAGGGAAGGAAGCGCCGGAGCGTGCCCCAGCCCGCTCCCGTCTCCTGGTCCATGCTCGGGTCGTTCGCCGCCATCGTCGCCTAGATAGGCGCGAGTCGGGCCGATCGCCACGCCGCCGCCGTCCGAAGGCTCCCCTGGCCGCTCCCGGGGCCGCCGGGCTGTAACAATTGAAACACATTTTCGCCCGACGCGGCACCTCCCTGTCACCGGCGCCCCGCACAGGATCGCCGGCGCCGCGAGATACGAGCAAGCGGAAGAGGGCGGCGACGGCGCCGCGATAACGGAGGCGAAACGTCGGGAACTGCCTCAGTTCCAGTCTGTTGAGGGTGCGAGGAGCGGGCGATGGAACCTCTGTTTTACATCATGGCGATCCTGGGCTGCGGCGAGAGCGAAGCCGCGTGCCGGCAAGTCGCCGTCGTCGAGCGCCAGTATCGCAGCGAATCGGAATGCCTCGCCGCCACCGAGGACGAGCTGCTCCGCCGCGACGACCTGGTCTTTCCGGCCGTCGTCGCCCAGTGCCGCCGCGCCGACGCCCGGCCGCAGCTGATCAGCGGCACCGAGGTGATGCTTCCCGAACCGTCGCCGCTTCGCCCCGCGCCACCGCGCTTTGCCGCGGCCGGCGAAATCCGCCTGTCGCGCTGACGCCCGGCCCTACGAATCCCGCACTTCGCGCGGACTTCGCCCGGTCCAGCGCTTGAACGCGCGCGAGAAGGCCGCGGGGTCGGAAAAACCCAGAAGGTAGGCGGTCTCGTTCACGGAGACCTTGCGCCCGCCCAGATAATCCAGCGCGAGCCGGTGCCTCAGCGCGTCGACGACCTTCTCGAAGGTCGTGCCTTCCGACTTGAGCCGCCGGTAGAGCGTGTCCCGGCTCCATCCCAGTTTCCGGGCGATGCCTTCGATCCCAACCTCGCCGGTGTGGAGGATCGGCAGGACGAGGCTCTCGACCCGGCCGCGAGTCGTCGCGGCGCTTTCGAGCCGTTCCAGCATCGCGTCGGCATGGCGCGTGAGGATCCCGAAGGCGTAGCGCGGCTGGACGGCGACCCGGTGAGTGATCCAGTCCTCGTCGATGCGCATCGCGTTGCGGTCGCTGCCGAAGGTCACCGGGGCGCCGAGGATGCGCTCATATTCGCCCCGATAGCCCGGATCGGGGTGGGTGACGTGGACCGCCTTGACGAAGGGCGTGTCGCCGAACCGGTGCGTTCCGCTCACCATCTGCGCGAACACCGTCTCGGTGAGCTCGGGCGCGGCGTTGGGCTCGGGTCGGTGATCGACCAGCCACAAGCCCCTTTCGTCGCGGTCCAGGGTGAAGCGCGGACCGGGGCCGACGTCGAGATCCATGACCAGCCGGGAATAGCGCTGGAGCTGGACGAAGGCGTCGAGCATGGTCTCCGAAGCGTAGCCGATCAGGCCGACCACCGAGACCTCGGCGAGGTTCACGATCTCCCCGTAATGGAGCGCGAAGGCCGGATCGCCGCACATCGCCTTGCCCGCGCGCAGCAGCGCGATGTGGCTGGCGAGAGGGATGCGAGCGTCCGGGTCGTCGAGCCCGGCCGGGTCGATGCCGGTCGAATCGAGCAGCGCCCGGCGGTCGGCTCCGCGGGCGACCGCCAGCTCGATCACCCTCACCACCACGCTCGCGGCGACGCTCGGCCCGGCCATGGCTGCATCCTGCAATCATGCTTTTCATGCGTAAAGTCATGTTCAACGGCTGTACTAGTGGGATAATACTCCTGCGTGGAGCCTTTGCCTCGGGCCCGCGTCGCGCGGGCTCGGGGCCAGGCCGAAGGAGCGATCATGTCCGCCAATCCAGCCGAGCCGGCCGCCGCCGCCCCCGCCGCCGAAGCGCACAGGGTCTCCCTTTTTCACCTCAACGGCCTCAGGATCCTCTACTTCCTGATCGCCTGCTTCCTTCTTTCCTCGGTCGCCCCGCTGCTCGCGGAGCCGCCGCCGACGATGATGACCGGCGCCGCCCGGGCCCTGTTCGTGGCGCTCGGCCTGCTGGCCCTGCTCGGCATACGCTATCCGCTGCAGATGCTTCCCATCATGCTGTTCGAATTCACCTGGAAGGCGCTCTGGCTGGCCTTCATCGGCCTTCCGATGTGGGCGGCGGGCGAGCTCGACCCGGCCAATAGCGAGACCTTCGTGAACGTCGTCGTCGGCGCGCCGCTGGTGCTCATCGTGATGCCCTGGCGCCACCTCTTCGAGGTCTACATGAAGCGGCCCGGCGACCGCTGGCGCGGCCCGGCTAGATCGTCCCGCTAATGGTCAGGGTGAAGACCGGGACGAAGGAACAGCTCGGTCTGGACGAACAGGATGTTGCCCTTCGTGGCGTTGGCTTCCCGTCGCTTGAGTGGCGCGCGCTTTTGCCAAGATGAAGCCCGACCGGCCGAGCCGGATCGTTTCAACCGCCCGTTTCTGGAGCAGACGCTCGCCGAAGCCCGCGTCCGCGCGGCGAGCGATGCTGGCTACGCTCAGGCGCTCCAGGTCGGCGGGGGCGGGTGGCGCTGCATCGACGAGGACGGCTTTGAGGTTTTCACATCGAATCTCTGCCTCCGGCTCATCAGGCGCGGAATATTGATCGCTGTGTTCGCGTTCCTCTGATCGGCGAGGGCTGTGGGCGGCCCCGCTAGGGTCCGTCCGGCTGAAGCTGAATCGTTTCCCGGCGAAGGCCGGGACCCAGTCCTTCCAACAGTGCCGCTGGACCCCGGCCTTCGCCGGGAACAGATGTTTTCACTTCAGCCGGACGGACCCTAGATCGTCCCGCTGATCGTCAGGGTGAAGATCGGGCCGTAGAAGCGGTCGCGGTCTTCGGTGGCCCGGATCGGGGCCGGCCGGCGCCCGTCGAAGAAGTCGCGGCGGAAGCTCTCGTTGGTGTCGAGCAGATTGTCGACGCCGGCGCGGACGGTGAGGCCGAGCACGTCCTTGTGCTCGACGAACACGCCGAGGTTGCCCGGAGTGTCGAGGAACTTCCAGCGCTCGTCGAGGCGGAACAGCGGCGCCTGCCGGTACTGGAAGAAGCTGCCGCCATAGGCCCAGTCGCTTCCCGGAATGTCGTGGCGAAGGTTGATCTCGATCTGCCGGGTCATGTTCTCGTTGATCGGCCGTCTCCGGAAGGTGAGCGGGTCGCGCAGCGAGTGGCGCTGGAACTGAAGGTTCATGTCGAGCTTCGCCCCGCGCCATCCGATCGGGTCGAAGTTGAACGTGCTCGTCCATTGCAGGCCGTAGAGCCGGGCCGTGCCCTCGAGATTGCCCGGCGACTGGCCGCCGCCTTCGATCGGGATGATGTCGACGACGTCGCTGATCAGCCGGCCGTAGAAGCGCGCCGTGGCGGTGCCCCAGGCGCCGAGATTCTGGGTCGCCTGGATCTGCGCGTCCCAGCTTTGCGGCGGCACCAGATTGGCGTTGCCGGCATTGGTGGCGCCGCTGCTCACATTGGCCGAGGCGACGAAATCGAAGAAGTTGAGCTGCCCGACGGCGCGTTCGATCCGGGCGCTGATGTCCACCCCCGGCCGCGGCTGCCAGGCCAGGTTGAGGAAGCCCTTCGGCCGGTAGAAGGTGCGGTCGAGCCCGCCGGCGCCTTCCTGGACGAGGTTCGAATATTCGCCTCCGGCCGCCGCCTGCAGGGTCAGGTTCGGCGACAGCGGCCGGCCGTAGGTGAGGATCGTCTCGGCCCGGCGCTCGCGGACCGTCGCCGCCGAATTGGGGAAGGGCACGGGCACGAAATCGCCGGCGGCGTCGAGCGTGAAGAGACCGTTTTGGACGTCGAGCTGGTTCACCGCGCCTTCCACCGAGACCTGCCAGTCGTTGCGGCCGCCGCGCCAGCGATACTCGCCGCGGGCGATCGTCTCGGTTTCGTCGGCGGTCTGGGTGAAGCGGTCGCCCTGGGTCGGCCGGCCGTCGGCGAAGCTCTGGGTCAGGGTCTGGCGATAGGGGCTACGTTCGAATCGCCTGAGCCCGATCAGCTTGAGGCGCCCGCCGACGAGGCCGAACTCATAGTCGCCGCCGAGCTCGTAATTATATTCATTCTCGCGCTCCCTCAGGATTCGGACCCGATCGGGCTGGTTGGGACCGGAGCGCAGCGAATCCTCGCCGAGCCGATTGATGAAGAAGCCGAGCGCCGCATTGGCGTTGAGCACCGAGCCGTCGGCGAAGGCATGGCGGATCGAGCCGGCCAGGCGCGGAATGTCCTGGTTCACGAACAGCACTTCGTCGCGGCGATCGAGGATCTCGCCGGCCGGCGTGAAGACGATTTCGGGGCCGGCATTGCCGTTGCGGTAGCTCTCGTTGCGGAAGCTCAGCGTATATTGAGTCCGGCCCAGAGTTCCGTTCAGCGAGACCTCGCCGTCGAGCAGCCGCGGCGGCGTTCGCTGGGCGCGGATCTGCGGGCGCCAGACGAAATTGCCGGACAGGCCCTGCGAGCGCGTGACGATGTTCGCCACCCGGCCGCTGAGGCCGGAAATGTTGAGCGTGGCGGCGTCGACGACCTCGATGCGCTCGACATTGGCGGCGCTGATCCGGCGCAGCTCGCTGAGGATGTCGGTCGACTTGCCGACCCAGCGCTCGCCGTTGATCAGCACGTTGCCGGTCGCCTGGCCGAGGCCGCGGCGCTCGGTGTCGCTCTCCTCGATGGCGAAGCCGGGGACGTTGCTCAGCATGTCGTAGGCGTTGCGCGGCGCGAAGCGGGCGAAATCCTGCGCCGTGTAGGTGCGGGCTCCCTGCGCCGGCGGACTTTCCGGAGTCGCGGCGGCCGCGGCGGGCGCCGCGCGGGTCTCCGCCTCCGCCTCCGCCTCCTGGCCGAGAGCCGGAGCGGCCGAGCAGAGCAAGGCGAGGCCGAGCAGGGGTTGGGGGCGCGAGCGCCGGTTGAGCCGCTTCATCCTGTCCTTCCTCGCCGCGAACCGACCCCCGGCTGGCCGGGGCCCGGCGCTTCCGGAACGGCTTTTCGACCAAGCGGTTGTCCGCTTCGACCGACGCCCGAGGAGAATCCGCCATGTCCGAGACCGAAACCGTCGAGATGGTCCGCGAGGACGCGCTTCCCGGCCACGAGAGCGCGCTCGAGCCGAAGCCCGACTGGGAGCCGCGCTATCCGGGCTCCGGACGATTGGCGGGCAAGGTGGCGCTGGTCACCGGCGCCGACAGCGGCATCGGCCGGGCCGTCGCCGCCCTGTTCGCGCGCGAGGGCGCCGACGTCGCCATCCTCTATCTGTGCGAGCATGACGACGCCGCCGCGACCAGGGCGATCGTCGAGGCCGAGGGACGCGAGGCGATCGCCATCGCCGGCGACCTCGGCGAGAAGGCCTTTTGCGAGCGCTCGATCAAGCAGACGATCGACCGGTTCGGACGCCTCGACATACTCGTCAACAATGCCGGCGAGCAGCATTGGCAGGAGGACATTGCCGACATCAGCGAGGAGCAGCTGAAGCGGACCTTCCAGACCAATATCCTGTCGATGTTCTTCCTTATCCAGGCGGCGCGCCCACACCTCCGCCGCGGGGCGGCGATCGTCAACTGCACTTCGGTCACCATGTATCAGGGCTCGAAGCTGCTGCTCGACTACAGCGCCACCAAGGGCGCCATCACCGCCTTCACCCGCTCGCTTTCGGAGAGCCTGATCGGGGAGGGCATCCGGGTCAACGCGGTGGCGCCGGGGCCGATCTGGACGCCGTTGAACCCGTTCGGCGGCTCGCCCCCTGAGAAGGTCGAGCAGTTCGGGAAGGATACGCCGATGGGCCGCCCCGGCCAGCCCAATGAAGTCGCGCCGAGCTTCCTGTTCCTCGCCTGCGAGGATTCAAGCTACATGTCAGGCCAGGTGCTCCACCCCAATGGCGGCACCATCGTCGGCAGCTAACCCTTCTGAACACTTGCACTTGTGCTATGGTACGGGAACGACTCTCAAGGGGGATTGAATGAAAGCCATTGGAGGATTGTTGGCCGGGATCGCCGCGGCGATTGCGGTGATCATGGCGATCGGGCTCGTCGGCGGCCTGTTCTTCTCGGTCGAAGCCCCGACCGATCCGCGGCAGGGGACCGAGGTCGCCGCCGCTCTCGGAGCCGCTCCGGCGGGCCTTCAGGTCCTGCTCGCTCTGAGCTGGTTCGCCGGCGGCTTTGGCGGCGCCGCCGCGGCGAAGCGGGTCGCTCGGCTCTCCTGGCCCGGCTGGACCGTCGCCGGCGGCCTGGCGCTGCTGCTGGCCGGCACCTTCCTCGTGCCGCTTCCGGTCTGGATGCAGGCGGCGGCGGTGATCGGGCCGCTCGCCGGCGGCCTTCTCGCCGACTTGACGGTCGGCGGCGCGGACGAGGGCGAAGCGAGCGGACCGGCGGCCGATGCACGCGCCTGAGGCTTACGCCGATGCGCGGCCTCGCCGCCCTGGCGGTCGGGCGGACACCTCCTTCTGCGGCGTGCGCCGGCGTGGCCGTTGAACCGCTGAAGCCGGACTGCGCCGGCGATCCGATCGGCTGCCTGCTGCGCAAGCTTCGCGTTCGCGACGAAGTGAGCGCCCGCGAGGAGGAGGTTCTGCGCTCCGCGATCGAGCATTTCGAGACGTTCCGCGCCGGCAAGACCATCATCCGCACCGGCGCCCTGCTGAACCGGAGCATGCTTCTGATCGAAGGCCTGGTCGCTCGCTACAAGGATCTGAGCGACGGGCAGCGCCAGATCATGGAGATCCACGTGCCCGGGGATTTCACCGATCTGCACGGCTTCCCGCTCAAGATGCTCGACCACGACATCGGCTCGATCTCCGAGGTCACCGCCGGCTTCGTGCCGCACGAGCGGCTGCAGCGCATCACCGAGGAGGAGCCGCACCTCACCCGCTTGCTGTGGATGTCGACCCTGATGGATGCGGCGATCCAGCGCGAGCGCATCCTCTCGGTCGGCCGCCGCCCCGCCATGGGCCGGATCGCCCATCTCATGTGCGAGCTCCACGTCCGCTTCGACGCGGTCGGAATGACCGAGGGCATGACCTTCCCCTTCCCGTTCACCCAGATGGACCTCGGCGACTCCACCGGCCTCACCTCGGTCCACGTCAACCGAATGCTTCGCGAGCTTCGCGAGCAGGGGCTGCTGACCTTCCGTGGCGGGCGGGTGACCATCCACGACTGGGAGCGGCTGCAGGCCGCGGCGGAGTTCGACCCGGTCTACCTCCACCTCGATCGCCGCCCCCGCTAGCCTGGCCGGAAGCGAACGCGGCCTGTCCAAAATCGAACGCCAACAATTGGCGTAATTTCCCGGCACTTGGCAGTCGCGAATCTCCGCCGCTTGGGCGCTCGAGACAGGAATCGCGGATTTCCGCCGTTTTTTCGACTTGGCACGCTAGCTGCAAAACTGCTGGCATGGTCGCCGGATGGTCCGGCAGCCGAACCAGGGAGACCTCAAATGACGCTTTCTTACGACAACATGCACCGGATCGCTTTCTCGGTGCTCGGCGCGCTCTTCGCCAGCACGCTGTTCATCTCCGCCGCGGTGGGTCCGGTTCCGGTCATCTGACCGGCCGGTCCCTCCGACCCTTCCACTATCCCTCTGCCAGGATTGCCCCGATGACCAGCCGCTACGCCCTCGACAAGCCCAACGCGAAACTGCTCGGAGTCTGCGCCGGCCTCGCGCGCAGCACCGGCCTCGATCCGCTGGTCGTTCGCCTCGGCGCGGTGGCGCTGACCCTGTTCGCGCTCGGGCCGATCGCCATCCTCATCTATTTCGTCACCGCCTGGCTCGCCGACAACGGCTGAGCCCCTCCGTCAGGCGGGCAACGGCCTGGCGACCAGCTCGACGCTGACCATCGATCCGCTTCGAGTCGCCGGCTCCGGCGGGGCGACCCCTCTCGCCTCATAGGCGGCGAGCTCGGCCTCGAGCGCGCGGCGCGCCTCGTCGCAGGCTTCCTCGTCGTCGCGGCCCAGGGCGGTCACGCCGGGCAGATCGGGGAAGCTCGCAATCACCAACCCATCGTAGCGGGTGACCAGTCGCACCGCATAGCTGACCATCTTCGCTCCTCTTTCCTTGCGATGGCGCGCTCCCGAACGGGGCACAGGCGCTGCCGCGACTCCGTCGCTCGCCGGCAGGTTTCCATCGTCTTGCGCCGCTGTCAATGAATCGGCTGCGAAACGAGCCAGAACAGCGTCCCGGCGAGGCCGCATCCGGCGAGCACGGGAATCGCGCCGACCCGAAAGCGGAACATCGCGACCAGCGCCGCCGCCGTCAGCGCCAGCGCCGGAAGGTCGAGGCTGGCGAGGACGGGAGCGTCGAAGGCGATCGGGCCGGCGCGCAGCTCGCGAACCGCGCCGAACAAGGTGTGCAGCGCGAACCACAGGGCGAGGTTGAGGATCACTCCGACCACGGCCGCGGTGATGGCGCTGAGAGCGGCCGAGAGGGCGCGGTCGCCGCGCAGCCGCTCGCTGAACGGGGCGCCGACGAAGATCCAAAGGAAGGAAGGGGTGAAGGTCACCCAGGTGGTGAGGATTCCGCCGAGGGTGCCGGCCAGCATCGGGTCCATGCCCCCGGCCAGCCGCGCCGCGCCGAGGAAGCCGACGAACTGGGTCACCATGATCAGCGGGCCGGGCGTGGTTTCGGCGAGGCCGAGCCCGTCGAGCATCTCGCCCGGCTGGAGCCAGCCGTAATTCTCGACCGCCTGCTGGGCGACATAGGCGAGCACGGCATAGGCGCCGCCGAAGGTCACCACCGCCATGGCGGAGAAGAACATGCCGATCTCGGCGAAGACATGGTCCGGGCCGAGCAGCAGGACGAGAAGCGCGACCGGCGCCAGCCAAAGGATCAGGAGCAGGGCGCCGATGCGGCCGGTCCGCCGCCATCCGTGGCGGGCGTGATCGGGAACCTCCTCGCCCAGGGCCGTCCCGGAATCGTCGACGGCCGCGGTGCCGCCCGGACCATGGCCGCCGCCGGCGAAGGCCTCGGCGCCGCGGCGCCCGCCGAGGAAGCCGATCAGGGCGGCGGCGAGAACGATCAGCGGAAAGGGCACGCCGAGGAAGAAGATGGCGACGAACGCCGCGCCCGCCATCGCCACCAGGGTCCGGTTCCTGAGCGCTCGCGAGCCGATCCGCCGCACCGCGTCGAGAACGATCGCGAGGACCGCCGCCTTGAGGCCGAAGAAGAGCGCCTCGACGGGCCCGACATTGCCGTAGGCGAAATAGAGCCAGCTCAGCGCCATGATGGCGACGAAGCCCGGAAGGACGAACAGGGCGCCCGCGACCAGCCCGCCGCGCACGCCGTGCAGAAGCCAGCCGATATAGGTCGCCAGCTGCTGCGCCTCCGGTCCCGGCAGGAGCATGCAGAAGTTGAGGGCGTGGAGGAAGCGCCGCTCGCCGATCCAGCGTTTCTCCTCGACGAGGATGCGGTGCATGACGGCGATCTGGCCGGCCGGGCCGCCGAAGCTGAGCAAGGCGATCCGGGCCCAGACCCGGGCCGCCTCGCCGACCGAAATGCCGTGGCTCATCGGGCGAGTCCCAAGGCGACGGAAGCGAATCCGCCCCCGGCCTTGGCCCGCTGGTAGATGAGCGCGGCCGAGGCGACGTCCTGGAGCGCGGTTCCGGTCGAATCGAACAGGGTGATCTGAGCCTCGTCGGTTCGGCCGGGCTTCGCTCCCACGACGACCTCGCCCAGCTCCCCGTGGACCTGCTCGCGCCGCAACGCGCCGCTTTCGAGGGCGAGGCGCAGGTCGCCCATCGCCGCGCATTGCCCGATCGAGTCCGCGACGACGAGCGCGCTCGCCATCAGCCGCGGCTCGATCTCGCTCTTGCCGGGGCTGTCCGCCCCGACCGCGGCGACGAAGGTTCCAGGGCGGACGAAGCCCGCCTCCAGATAGGGCTCGCGGGCGCTCGTGCAGGCGACGATGACGTCGCTCCCGAGGGCCGCCGAAGCGAGATCGGAGGCGACGGCGAAGCCGGCCTCCTCGGCGAAGGCCCGCGCCCGCCCGGCGTCGCGGTCCCAGGCGAAGCCGCGCCTGATCGGGAGGACCTCCCTCAGCGCCGCGAGCTGGGCCGAGCCCTGCTCTCCGCAGCCGCAGATCAGGACGGTCGCCGATTCCGGCCGGGCGAGATGGCGCGCGGCCAGCGCCGTGGCGGCGGCCGTTCGGCGCAAAGTCACCTCGATCGAATCCATGATCGCAAGCACCGAACCGTCCTCGCCGTCGCACAGCAGGATCGTCCCCTGGACGGTCGGAAGCCCGGTCGCCTCGCGATTGCCCGGGAAATTGCCGTTGAGCTTGAGCGCGACGAAAAGCCGGCCGAGGCGAAGGCTCGCCCCCTTGGCGTGGAAGGCTCCCCCGTGCGCCGCGATATGCATGGGCGGCGGGCAATCGGCCCTCCCTTCGGCGGCGGCGCGGAACGCCGTCTCCGCCACCGCCAGCCAGTCGCCCTGGCTCATCAGCCCGCTTATGTCGCGGCGCGACAGGAGCAGGGTCAAGGCCGCCCCCGTGGCCTGGGCTGATGCGATACCCAGTCGTGGGTCTCGTCGACGGCGTCCCGGCACCAGCGGTAGAAGGCGTCGTAGAGGAGCATTCCCGCCTCGAGCTGGGCATGATCGTCGGCATACATGCGCGACAGGCCGAGCGAGGCCGCCAGCAATCCCGCCGATTGCGGCGCCAGCTCGGGCTGCCCGGTGTCGGCGCCGCGCACGATGACGGCGAGCCGGGCCAGGGCGGCGACGCGGCCGAGTCCGAATTCCTCGACCATCACGTCGAAGGTGCACAGATCGCCGCGGTGGCTCCATTCGACGCCCTCGACGTCGAACGGAGCCGCGCCCAGCCGTTCGGCCGTCGCCGCGACCTCGGCCGCGGCGACGAAAAGGAAGGTGGCGCCGGGGTCGACGAAGCGCCGGATCAGCCAGGGGCAGGCGATCCGGTCCACCTTCGGCCGTGACCGCGTCGCCCACAAGGTCGAGCCGAGCCGGTCGCGGGGCGGGAGCTTCGCCTCGGGAACGAGCGGAAGGCCGGCCGCCGACCAGGCGTCGATTCCGCCCTCGAGCGTCTCGGCGGCGATCCCGGCGGCGCGCAGCCGTGCCGCGGCCGCCGGGCCGAGGCCCTTGCCGGTGTCGCAGACGATGATCGCCGCCTGGCCGCTCAGCTCCGCCGCCCATTGCGGAGCGTCGTCGAACGGGCGGCGGACGGCGCCGGGGACGAGGTTTGGGCGAGCTTCGAAGCGTCCGTCCGGGCGAACGTCGACGAGCCTCGGACAGGCGGGCGTTCCGATGAGTCGGGCAAGCTTGTCGGGAGTGATGCTGTTGGTGGCGGCCACGAGCGTCCCTTTCGAAGATTAGGACGCGATGCTTCGGCCTGTCGCCTCATGGGGCGATCGCGAGCCCCATGAGGCGATTAGAGCCCGCCGCCGCGGACGTGTCAAGCGACAGGCGGGCGCTCCCCGATGGTCAGAATTGGGCACGGACCGTCACTCCCCATGTGCGCGGATCGCCGGGCTGGCCGACGACCAGGCCGGTGCTCCCGGATTGCGTCGCCAGCACCTCGAAATATTCCTCGTCGAAGGCGTTGCGGACCCAGGCCGCGACGTCCCAGCCGTTATCGGCGCGAAAGCCGAGGCGGAAATTGGCGAGCGCGTAGCCGGCCACGTCGGTATAGGCCGAGCGCGACGGATTGGACGAGAATTTCGAGCGCAGGCTGCCGTCGAAGCCGACATAGACTTCGCCGTCGAGCCCGAGCAGGCGCTCTGGCAAGGCATATTCCGCGCCGTAGGAGGCCGCCCAGCGCGAGACCCCGGGCAGCCACTGGCCCGAAATGTCGCAATTCGCCGGGCTGACGCCGCCCGGCGTGCCCGGCGGGCTCGCCACGGGCCCGGTGCCGCCCCCGGACAGCTCGGGCGGGCAGGGCGCATCGGTGAAGGAGAGGTAGCGCGCGTCGGTGAAGGCGCCGCTCAGATAGACGCTGAGGCTGTCCGCCGGCCGCGCCGCCATCTCGACCTCGACGCCGCGCACGCGCACCTTGTCGGCATTGGCGAGATAGCCCCGAAGCACGCCGAGCTGGCCGTTGGTCACCGTGGCCTGGTAATCGTCTATCTCCGTCCAGAAGGCGGCGAGGTTCAGGGTCAGCCGCCGGCGAAGCCACTGCGTCTTCAGCCCGAGCTCGAAATGGTTGACCGTCTCGGGGTCGACCGTGGCGGCGCTCAGGATCGGCTGGCCGGCGGCGTCGAGCGGCAGTCCGGAAAGGTTGATTCCGCCCGACTTGAAGGTCCGCGCATAGGTCCCGTAGCCGAGCACGTCCGGCGCGAGGTCGTAGGACAGGGTGACGTCATAGGAGAAGTTCCAGTCGCTGAAGCCGGGCTGGTAGCTTTGCGGCGCGAGCACGCCGCGCTGGTCGGGGCTGAGATCGGTGCTTCCGGCGCCGTTGGTGACCACGGCCACGTAGGAGCCGCTCTTGCGATCATAGTTGAGCCGGGCGCCGGGCTGAACGCGCAGCCGGTTGGTCACCCGCCAGGTGAGCTGGCCGAAGGCCGCCAGGCTGGTATTCTCGAAATCGATGCTGTTTTCCGAACGAAGCCCGTCGAGCACCGAGGGATCGTTCGAATTCGGGTTGCTCGGGCTGAGCAGCCAGCGGCTGGCCGCCGGACCCTGCTCCTGCGCGCCGGAGGTGTGCAGCGTCTGGTGGAAGGCGAAGAGGCCGGCGACGAAGTCGATTCGCCCCGCCCCTCCGGCATAGCGTATCTCCTGGGTCCACTGGTCCTGGCTCGACGGGTTGGCGGAGACGGTGGTGATCGGAAGACCGATGAAGTCGCGGTCGTTCGACGGGTTCCAGTTCCAGAAGCGCCATGCGGACACCGACGTCAGGCGCCCCGGCCCCAGGTCCCATTCCGCCCGCAGCGAGATCCCGCCAAGCTCCTGCTCGGCGCGCAGGTCGGTGTCGAGGTCGGTGAGCCGGTCGAACGGGTCGGCGCTCGGGGGCGCGTAGCCGAAGGCGGCGGCGAGCGCCGCGAACTGGCGATTGAGCGGGCGCTGAGTCGCTCCGGTCCTGACGTAGATCTGGGCGCAGCATTCCGGGTTCTGGTAATTATAGTCGCCGGCGAGGGTGATTCCGAGGTCCGGGCTCGGCCGCCACAGCAGCTGCCCGCGAGCGCCGCTATTCTCGAGCTCGTTGACGTGGCTTCCGGTGGCGACGTTGAACACCGTGCCGCGGCGCCGGGTGGCCGAGCCCGCCACCCGCGCCGCGAGCCGATCCTCGACCAGAGGGCCCGAAAGGGATGCTCGAGCCTGGACGTAGCCGTGGCTGCCGAGCGAGAGCTCGGCCCGGCCTTCGGCTTCGAAGCTCGGGGCGTTGGAGACCAGGTTGATCGCGCCCGCGGTCGTGTTCTTGCCGTAGAGCGTGCCTTGCGGCCCGCGCAGCACCTCGACGCGCTCGATGTCGATGAAGTCGAACGTGGTCGAGGCTATTCGGCTGTAATAGACCTGGTCGACATAGACCCCGACGCCCTGCTCGATGCCGTCGTTGGTGAGGCCGAAGGGCGCGCCGAGCCCGCGGATGTTGGCCGCCGAGTTGCGCGGATTGGTCGAGTAGAATTGGAGGCTCGGCTGGATCTGGGTCAGCCTCAGCACATTGAAGCTGCCGGTGGCGGCGAGCTGGTCGCCGCCGATCACCGACACCGCGAGCGGAACGTTCTGCAGGCTCTCGTCGCGGCGGCGGGCGGTGACGACGATTTCGGGCTCGCCTTCAGGCGCGGCGACGGCCGGGTCGGCAGGGGTCTGAGGGGCCTCCCCCTGGCCCGTATCCGCTTGGGCGGAACCGGAGGAGGCGGCGAGGGCGGCGGCGGACGTGGCGGCGAGCCACAGGAAGCGTGCGATCATGGTGGTCTCCATGTTTCATCGCGACGTCTCCGGTGGTCCGGTCGGCATCGTTGCGGGTGGGTCGTTTCAGCTCAGGGCGCGGTAGATTCCGTAAAGGCTGGTTACCGTCAGGATGATCCCGACCATCACCAGCAGCAGCTTTGCCGACACGCGCTTCGCGACCAGCGCGCCGAGCGGCGCGGCGGCGACTCCGCCGATCAGAAGCCCGACCGTCGCGGTCGTGAAGGCTTCCCAGCCGAGCGCGACGATGAAGGTGGCGGAGATGGTCAGCGTGAGGAAGAATTCGGCCGTGTTGACGGTGCCGATCACCTGGCGCGGATTGGCGCCCTGGATGAGCAGGTTGCTGGTGACGACCGGTCCCCACCCGCCGCCCCCGGCGGCGTCGAGGAAGCCGCCGGCGAGGCCGAGCGGCGCGACGATCTTGGGGTCCTTCGCGACCGGCGGATAATGATAGCCGCGCCAGATCAGGTAGAGGCCGATCGCGGCGAGATAGGCGAGCACCAGCGGACGGGCGACGCTGGCGTCGACCTCGGTCAATATGTAGGCGCCGATCACGCCCCCGATCACGCCCGGGACGACGAGCCTTCCGAACAGCCGCCAGTCGACGTTGCGGTGGAGGACGTGGCTGGCTCCGGAGACTCCGGTGGTGAAGCATTCGACCGTATGGACTCCGGCCGAGGCGGCTGCGGGCGTCACTCCGATGCTGAGCAGGAGCGTGGTCGAAATGACCCCGAACGCCATGCCGAGCGCGCCGTCGACGAGCTGGGCGGTGAAGCCGACGGCAATGAACGGCAGCAGATCTGCGAGGGTGAACGCCGATAGATCGGGCATTGGGTCCTCCCGGGGAGTGGCTAGCGGCCTCCGGCGGTCCGGTCGGCCGAGCGGCGGCTACCTCGCCAGCCGCCGCTTTTCGGTCACGTCCAGCTGGACGATGCGCCCGTCATGGACGGTGATCGCGATCGAGCCGAAGCGAAGCCTCTGGAGATAATCCCGGATCGCCGCGAGGGCGTCGTCGGGATGGGCCGGTGCCGCGGCGGCGCCGAGCGCTGATGTCATGTGAATCCCCTTTCTTCTGTGCCCTCGTTGGAGCGGTTGCTTCTCTCGTGGCAAGCAAAAGATACTCAACCAATACGGTTGACAATAGTCAAGCGCCGAAGCGAAGCGAATCCGCGCCCACCGGAAAAGCCGGAGCCGTCGCGACCTCGGCCGATGAACGACGGATAACGCGGCCATTCAGCAGATGCTCAATCGAATCAGTGCATTAGCAGCGCCGAGCCTGGCGGCGCGTATTCTGCCGGGCTCCGGTTCCCTGGTTCCCTCGGGTCGCGTATCGAGGGAGGGGCCGGCACCCTCGCGGGTGCCGGCCCCAACTGTTTTCAGCCCTGCGGGAACATGTGCCGATAGGGCGCCGCCTCGGCCAGCACGCGGGCGAAGGACGGGCGCTGCTCCAGCCGGGCGAGATAAGCGGCGAGGCCCGGACAGCGTTCGTCGGACGGGTGGACCTTGGCGGCATAATGGAGCGACGGGCCTGCGGCGCAGTCGGCCAGGCTGAAATCCTCCCCCGCCGCCCATTGTCGACCCGCCAGCCGCGCCTCCAGCCAGTCGCGGCTCGTGTCGAGCCGCCGGCGCGCGTCGGCCACCGCCTCGGCGTCGCGCCGCTCGGCGGGCCGGATGCGGTCGAGGACGATTCTCTGCATCGGGCTCATCACATATTGGTCGAAGACTCGGTCGAGCAGCCGCACCTCGAGCGCGGCCTTCGGATCCTCGGGAAGAAGCCGCACCGGTCCCGGGCGATGGAGCGAGAGATGTTCGATGATGATGCTCGATTCGACGACGGTCCGGTCGCCGTCGACGAGCACCGGCATCAGGCCGATCGGCCATAGCGCCCGGAACTCGGCCGCCGCCGTCTCGTCACTCAGGTCGAGCTCCTTGAACTCGAACGGCGTCCGATTCTCGTAGAGCGCGATCAGCACTTTCCAGCAATAGGAGGAAAGCGGGTGGGCGTGCAGGGTGAGGTCCATTCGGTCGCGCTCCCGGTTGTCGTTCCGCCGCCCCAACGATGCGACGAAATGCGTGGATAAGTCATTTACCATCTTGCGTCCAAATTCAGTTGGTCCACTATGGCTGGTGGCGCTTCGCAGGGGGAGACGCTAAAGGTTGTGGGGGAGGCCACCGACGCGCGATTGGCGCCGGACTCGAATACACGAACGCTGTGGATATCGGGGACAAGCCTCAATTAGCCCACCGATCCCCCTCGGAATGCCCTAGGCTGGCCGAAGAGCCACTGGAACGATACAGGAACAAGGGGTAGAGTGATGGACCTGTCCGGCAGCAATGAAGTGAGCGCAAGCGACGTGACGGCCCCTGCGGCGGAGGCGCCCCCGATGGCCGCGCCCGATTCGAAATCGGTGACCCCGCTCGCCTTCGCGGTCGAGGTCGATCGCAGCCGCGATTCGCTGCTCACCGACTTCGGCAAGGACACCTTGCGCGACCGCTATCTGCTGCCCGGCGAATCCTATCAGGACCTGTTCGTCCGGGTCGCCTCGGCCTATGCCGACGATGCCGGCCACGCCCAGCGCCTCTACGATTACATTTCGAAGCTGTGGTTCATGCCGGCCACTCCGGTCCTGTCGAACGGCGGCACCGGGCGCGGCCTGCCCATTTCCTGCTATTTGAACAGCGTTTCCGACAGCCTCGAAGGCATTGTCGGCACCTGGAACGAGAATGTCTGGCTGGCCGCGCGCGGCGGCGGGATCGGCACCTATTGGGGCAATGTCCGGGGCATCGGGGAAGCGGTCGGCCTCAACGGCAAGACGTCCGGGATCATCCCGTTCGTGCGGGTGATGGACAGCCTGACCCTGGCGATCAGCCAAGGCTCGCTCCGGCGCGGCTCGGCCGCCTGCTATCTCGACATCTCGCACCCGGAGATCGAGGAGTTCCTCGAGATCCGCAAGCCGTCGGGCGACTTCAACCGCAAGGCCCTCAATCTCCATCACGGCGTGCTCGTCTCCGACGCCTTCATGGAAGCGGTCCGGGACGGCGCCGAATGGACCCTGCAGAGCCCCAAGGACGGCTCGGCGCGAGCGACCGTCGATGCCCGGGCGCTGTTCCAGAAGCTGGTCGAGACCCGCCTGGCGACGGGCGAGCCCTACATCATCTTCATCGACCAGGTGAACCGGTCGATGCCCAAGCACCACCGCGATCTCGGCCTCAAGGTCTCGACCTCCAACCTGTGCTCGGAGATCACCCTTCCGACCGGGCGCGACCAGCATGGCAAGGACCGCACCGCGGTCTGCTGCCTGTCCAGCCTCAACCTCGAGACCTGGGACCAGTGGCACGGCGACAAGATGTTCATCGAGGACGTGATGCGCTTCCTCGACAACGTCCTCAGCGACTATATCGCCCGGGCCCCCGAGGAGATGGCTCGGGCCAAGTACAGCGCCAGCCAGGAGCGCAGCGTCGGGCTCGGAGTGATGGGCTTCCACTCCTTCCTTCAGGCGCGCGGCCTGCCGTTCGAAGGGGCCATGGCCAAGTCGTGGAACCTCAAGATCTTCCGCCACATCCGAGCCCAGGTCGACGAGGCCTCGATGATGCTCGCCAAGGAGCGCGGCGCCTGCCCCGACGCCGCCGAGCGCGGAGTCATGGAGCGGTTCAGCTGCAAGATGGCGATCGCTCCGACCGCCTCCATCTCGATCATCGCCGGCGGCACCTCGGCCTGCATCGAGCCGATCCCGGCCAACATCTACACCCACAAGACCCTGTCCGGCTCCTTCTCGATCCGCAATCCGCACCTCGAGAAGCTGCTCATCGACAAGTCGAAGAATTCGGAAGGGGTGTGGTCCTCGATCCTCGAGCGCGGCGGCTCGGTCCAGCATCTCGATTTCCTCACCCCCGAGGAGAAGGACGTGTTCAAGACCAGCTTCGAGATCGACCAGCGCTGGCTCCTGGAGCTCGCCGCCGATCGCACGCCCTATATCGACCAGGCCCAGTCGCTGAACCTGTTCATCCCGGCCGACGTCGACAAATGGGACCTTCTGATGCTCCACTACCGGGCCTGGGAGCTGGGCATCAAATCGCTTTACTATCTGCGCTCGAAGAGCGTCCAGCGGGCCGGTTTCGCCGGCGGGGTCGAGGCCGACAACACGCCCGAGCTGAAGGCCATCCCGCTCCAGACCACCGATTATGACGAGTGCCTGGCGTGCCAGTGAGGCCTGCCTTGTCGAGGCTCCCGGGCGCGGGCGGGACGGCGGTCCGGGCGGGGCGCCGGCGGGGAGGCGCTGAGCGCTCCCCCGCCGGTCGGGGGCGCTAGCCGATGCCCGACCCGATCACGATCGGCCACCTGTTGATGGCGCTCGGCCTGCTCGCCGGGCTCGCCGCTCTGGCGCTGGCCTTCACCGCCTGGCGCTATCGCGGCGAGGGCCACGGCCGGGGCACTCCGGGCTATGCCCGCGCCCGCAGCGACCGGCGCAAGGCGTTCTACGCGCTGGCGCTCGGCCTGGTCCTGTTCGCCGCCGGCTGCTTCACGCCGTTGAGCGAGATGCCGCTGGCCGGAGCCGGGGCGTGAGCCGGGGCCCCGCCCCGGCGCCGCCGCCCGGCCCCGCTTCGCCGGAGCCGCCGCGGTGAGCCGGCTCGAGCCTTCGCCCGAGCTCGACCGGAGGCTGCCCTGGTTCTTCCTCGCCATGGCCGCCTGGATGCTCGGCCTCAGGGCCTGGGTCACCGGGGTCGCCAACGGCTGCGCGGTCGATCCGGCCGTGCTCGGCCGCCGCAGCGGCTGGATCCTCGACTACCTCCAATGCAGCCCGAGGCTGCTGTTCGGCGGCCTCGGCGACTTCCTCCTCTTCGTCTTCACCTGGGCGGGAACCCTGCTCACCGCCGCCTTCATGGGCTATCTCGTTCTTCGGATCTTCCGTAGCCCCAGTCATCCCAAGGAGTCCTGAAGATGCCCCTTCTCGAAGCGCGCAAGCAGTACAAGCCGTTCGAATATCCCTGGGCGTTCGACTTCTGGAAGCGCCAGCAGCAGATCCACTGGATGCCCGAGGAGGTGCCGCTGGGCGAGGATTGCCGCGACTGGGCGCAGAAGCTGACCGACCACGAGCGCAACCTGCTCACCCAGATCTTCCGCTTCTTCACCCAGGCCGACATCGAGGTTCAGGATTGCTACCACGACAAATATGGCCGCGTGTTCAAGCCGGTCGAGATCAAGATGATGCTCGCCGCCTTCTCCAACATGGAGACGGTCCACATCGCCGCTTATTCGCACCTGCTCGACACGATCGGAATGCCGGAGAGCGAATACGGCATGTTCCTCCAGTATAAGGAGATGAAGGACAAGCACGATTACCTCGCCACCTTCGGCGTCGGCAGCGACGAGGACATCGCCAGGACGCTCGCCATGTTCGGCGGCTTCACCGAGGGGCTTCAGCTCTTCGCCAGCTTCGCCATGCTGATGAACTTCCCGCGCTTCAACAAGATGAAGGGCATGGGCCAGATCGTCAGCTGGTCCGTGCGCGACGAATCGCTCCACTGCGAGGGCATCACCCGCCTGTTCCACGCTTTCGTCAAGGAGCGCGACTGCATGACCAAGGCGGTCCGCGACGACATCCTCGACGTCTGCCAGCAGACGGTCCGGCTCGAGGACGCCTTCATCGATCTCGCCTTCGAGATGGGCCCGGTCCCCGGAATGACTCCCAGGGAGATCAAGCGCTACATCCGCTACATCGCCGACTGGCGCCTCGGGCAATTGGGTTTCCAGCCCATCTACATGATGGACGAGCACCCCCTGCCCTGGCTCGCCCCGCTGCTGAACGGAGTCGAGCACGCCAACTTCTTCGAGACCCGAGCCACCGAATATTCCAAGGCCGCCACGAGGGGGAACTGGGGCGAAGTCTGGGACAATTTCGACAAAAGGCAGGGCGCGAAGGCCGCGAACGACGGCGAGGGCGAAGCCGCGAAGGCCGACGGCGGGGACGATATGTTCACCCGGGCCGGGGTGGCAGCGGAGTAACGGCTATGCGCGATCCGATGGAAATGACCGATGCAGAATTTCGCCTCTATCAGGCGCGCCAGCGTGCCGCAAAGACGTATCGGTTTGAGGGATTCCCAGAATTTGCCCAACGTGTGGTAGCCGGATTTGAGGATTCGTGTTCGCAGGTGAGGCTGCAGCGCTTCTTTGTTGATCCTGCCCCCCCCCTAACGGCCGAATTCTTGAAGGCTTGGAATGAGCTCGCGTCGGCCGAAGGGCAGCTGAACCACCGACCGACCTAATCGGCGGCGACAAAATTCTAAAGGCTGCTCTGGCTGCTGTTGGGGCGGCCGCTGCATTTGCCGCCGGCGTAACGGCGGTTGAGTGGCTTGAGACTTAGTCACGTGATTTTGCTCGGAAAGCCGCTTGGCGCATGTTGTGGAGCCATGACATCACCAGAAACAGCGAACCGACAACAAGCATGATAGCAGCTTCAACGGCGGGCTCGGCCTCACGTCGCGACATAGCGACGGCAGCGGAAAGTGCGGCTCCTGTGAAGAGGGCTGTTCCGAGAGCAGATCCGATCTGCTTCAGGTTTATTGCACGTTGATAATCAGGATCGTCAGAGACTGCCTTGCTCCGCGTTACCCGATACTCCCATTCCTCACCCATGTGACGTCTGTACACACCGAGCAGGAATGCGGGGTACTGCCGATATGTGCACGTTTTCACGAAAGGAAGTTGCGACCACAGCTCTTGGTTCAAGAGTCCAACAGCATATGCAAAGGCTGCCGTAATCAAAGTGTTCACCGTCTTGCTCTCGGTATGTGGCGCTACTGAAAGTTGGACCAAACGGCTGGCAGACGTGAGGATGATAAATCCGGCGACCATATAGAAGAGGTCGCGGTACAGAAACTTGCCGAGTGAACGCGCAAAATCGGGCATGATCCTCGACCGGGTCCTCAAACTTGACGACAGCTTAGTTCGCGGACAGGGAAAGTCGAGCCCGCCGCGCCTCGGCCGTGACAGCCTTCACCGGTCCAACCGGCCGCTATTTCGAGAGAGTGCGCGACGACGGTGGCACAACTCCGCCGAGTCCGCGCCAGTGTCGATGAGCCGCACCCGCCTTTCATCGTAGGCCCGCCGCGACGCTTCGATTGTTTCCAGCTTCACATCGCGGTGGTGGCGCTTGAAGCGCAGCGCCGTGCGCCGGCCGACCCCCGTTGCGGCGGCGGCGTCGAGCGACCATTCCGGCGCCGGCCGCGCCATCCGCGGTGCCCGGCCAAGGAACGGGACGCTCCTGATCAACCCCTCCCGCGCCCCCTCCGCGACAGGCCCGGCGCTCCGTCAGTCGACGCCCGCACGTGGTTCTGCATGGTCATTGATGGTGACCGAGAAGAGCAAGGCGAGGCTCATTTCGGCGTCGGCGCTTTGAGAATGGGAGGAACGACCGCGCTGGCGTCGCTGCCTTCGTCAAGGAACCGCAGGCCGAGCGTCTCGTAGCCGCGTCGGATCGCCGCCACCTTTGCCGGCTGGATGTCACGCTGGTCGTTCTCCAGGCGGAGGATCGTGCGGCGGCTGACCCCCACCGCCTCGGCCGCCTGATCCAACGACCAGTGCAGGGCCGCTCGCGCCATCCTGGCCTGCGCCGGCGTCAGTCCGTCAGCCGCCACAACAAGCGCCTTGACGAGTACCCTCATGGTCACCTACAGTGACCCCGAATAATGAACCCTCAGCCATGGCTCCCGCGAGGCATAACCCGACGTGCCGGGTGTTGCTAGGCGTGGGCGCCGCTTTGCCGCTCGCGCTCGCCGCCCCGACCCCGCCCGGTCCCCCGGCGAACTCGTCGGCATAATGGCCGCCGCTCCAACGAGGCCGCCGCAAAAGCCGGTCGACTTTGTCTGCAACATGTGCGGCGGCAGCACCGTCACCCGCGACGCCTGGGCGGCTTGGGATGCGGCCGATCAGAACTGGGTGCTCGGCGCCGCCTTCGATTACGCCTTCTGCCACGATTGCGAGGCGGAGACTCGCCTGGTCGAGGTCGATCTCGCCACGCGAGAGCCGACCGGCGGCTAGTAGAGGACGCCTTGAGGATCGGGGCCCTGATCCGGCGCCTTGGGCCGCTTCGCCGGCAGCGTCCCAGCCGTGACGAAGATCAGCCGTTCCTTCGCCGCCTCGAGGTCGTAATTGAAGCCCTGCCATCCCGCGCGACGCGCGTTCACGCTCAGCGGCTCACGCGGCAGGAACAGGTCTTCGGTCTGCAGGTCCGCCGGCAGATAGTGGATCGAGAAGCGGTCTTGGCTCGGAGTCACCAGCACGAGGAACAGCGGAAAGTAGATGCCGGCGTCCATCCGCTTGCGCTGCGGTCCCCACGCGGCGCCGAGCAGCCGCTTCGGCGGCGTGCGCCCATCCTTCGCGGTCGAGGTCTTCACCTGCGCGAGATAGCCGCAAAAGTCGCAAATGATGTCGGCGCATTTGAAGTTGGCGGTCAAGCGCCCGAGCGTCCGCTTCTGCTTGCACTTGGGGCAGGCGGGGCAATGCTGCACGACCAGACGCTCGCCAAGCTCGCCCAGTTCCTGCTTCGCCGTCGCCACGCTCGCCGTTCTCCGCGAACGAGTCTAGAGCAGCCGGCGCATCATTCAGCCCGCGAACAACGCAAGTCCGGCCCGCCCTTTCATCGGTTTGCGGCGAGCCGGGCAGCTAGCTTGGGGTGCGCTTCGAATCGTTTCCGGACTCGGTCTGATCGGCGCGATACCAGTCTCGCGAACCGCCGATATTCGCTGCCATTTCAGAGGCTTGCACGTTTCGTTTCCCTGCACCACGGCAAGTGGGATAAATAATTCGCTCCTTCGACGATCGGGGAGTCCCCCATGCCTCTCTCCATGCCCGTCCCTCGCCTCGCCGCCTCGCCGCCTCGCCCGCGCTCCAGCCGCCGGCCGCGCGCCGCCACGGGAGGAGATTGAAATCGCCGTCTGCATGATCCGTTATCTGAACACCGATCTCGAGCTTCTTTCGCCCGCGGATCTGGGGCCGCTCGTCGCGGCGTTCGAGGAACGGGGCTTGATCACCCTTCACTGCGGCCAACGCGAGGACGGGTCGTGGGAGGCGTATCTCGAGACGGAGGCGCAATATGATGCGCCGGAGCCGAACATCGCCGCGATTCTGGCGGCGGTGGAGGCGCTTCCCGGACCGGTCGCGGCCCTCTGGGCGGGTTGCACGAATCGCGGGTTCAGCATCGGCTACGAGGGCGGGAACGCGCCCCGCGCCCTTCAGCAGAAGCTGTCGAGCCGGCTGCTCGGGCGAGTCGCGGCTCTGGGAGGGTGCATCGGCATCGCGATCTACGCCCCGGACGGAATCGTGGCGCCCGGCGAGCCCTCTGGATGAACCCGCTCGTCGCCGAGACCGTCGAGGCGCTGCGCGGCGCCGGCTGGCGGATCGAGACCGCCTCGCCGCCGCTGCCCATGCCGCCCCACATCGCGGAGCGCTTTCCCGATGTGCCTCCGCTCGCCGTCGACTTCTTCACCAGCCTCCGAAAATGCGTGGCCCCGAGCGAGGGCTGGTGGCTGCTCACCGCCGCCGATTATTCGGCGCCGCCCGACCCGGACGGCTATGCCTGGGATTCCTTCGCCGAGATCGTCAACTCGGACACCGACGCGGCGGCCCGCGCCTGGTGGGACCGCCACCTTATCCTGTTCCAGTTGGTCAACGGCGACTTCGAGTTCCTCGCCCTCTGTCTCGATCGCGATTCGCCCGATTTCGGCAAGGTCGTCGGAACCGACCTGCTCGATTTCGATTCGGCCGCCCCGCTCGCTTCCTCCTACGAGGATTTCCTCGTCCAGCTGCGCGACGTCGCCCGCCGCCCGCCGACCCGGAGCGCCGTCTACGACAATTATCTGACCCTGTTCGTCCACGAGGAGATCATCGAGGACGGCTCGATCCCGCCCTGGGAACGGGGCCCGCTCGCCCGCTTGCGCCGCTGGTTCGGCTCGCGCCGGTGAAGCTCGGGTGGAGGGAATCGATCGGCGCGATTCGCTCGCCGCTCGGGCGCCGCCTCCGCGCCTCAATAGCGGCCGTCGCGCATTCCCCTCAGCCAGCTCCCCGCCAGCATCAGCAGACCGCCGAACCCCGCCATCACGCCGAGGAAGTTCCAGCCGAAGGCCTGGCCGCTGAAATAGGCCATCGCCTCGGGCGGGAATTCCTCCTCCATGCCGGGGGCGATCATGGTCGCCATCGGCAGCGCGACCAGGCCCGCCGCCGCGATCAGGACGATGCCGAGCTCGCGCAGCCGGCTGCCCGGGCTCAGGATCAGGCCGAGCCCGAGCGGGCCGACGACCCAGGGCGCGAAGTTCCAGACCAGGCCGGCCATGCCGACGCCGGGGATCGGGGCCATGAAGGCGAACAGGCTGCCGCTGGCGAGGCAGAGCCCGCCGACGCAGTAGAGCAGGATGCTGGCGATCCGCCGGATCACGCGAAGATCCCCGCTTTGTCCTCGTCGCGGTGGAACCAGCCGTCGGCCCGGATCAGGACGACGGCGATCGCGGCGAACATGATCGCCGCCGGGGCGCTGAAGCGCATCGGCGAGATCAGCAGCAGGCCCTCGCCGATCCCGGCCAGGTTCCAGCCGATATAGAGGAAGCGGGCCCAGTTGATCCCGGCCAGGATCCCGGCGCCGCAGCCGACCGCGACGGCGAGGCTGGCGATCAGCATCCATTCGCCCTCGAAGGCGGCGGCGAAGGCCTGGGCCGCCTCGCGCGCGCCCGGCACTCCGGTCCACAGGGCGAGCAGCGCCGCCGATCCGGCGACGATCAGGAACCATCCGACGATGGTCACGGACACGGGTCTCTCGTTCATGATTCCCCCCCGGCTTCGAGCGCGGCGCCCTCGGCCGGGCGTCCGCATCGCCTGCTTATGCCCGCCGCCGCTTAACATCGGGTTGTCGCCGGCGCGCACGGCGCGGCGCCGGGGCGGCCCTCAGAAGGGGAGAAGAAGGCCGATCAGGCCGCCCAGCGACACCGCCAGGCACAGCCAGGCCGCCATTCCGGGCCGTCCGCTGCGGCGCTCGCCGCCGCGCGCCGCCCATGACGGCGGTTCGAACTCGTCGAGCGATTTGAGCCGCTTTTCGCGCCCCTCGAGCGGAACGATCTCAGCCATCGATCCCCGGCTAGCAGCGCCGGCTTAACGCCGGGTAACGGGACTCGGGTGCCCGCGGCGTGCGGGGCGATCCTCGAGGTCGGGGCGGAGCGTGAAGTTCCGGACCGGACCGATCTACCTTCCACATCGGAGATAGTTTCCGGCACAAACCATTTTCCTACAGCGTACCAGCTGGGATAAATGATTCGCTCCTTCGCAACCGAGGAGCGAATTCCATGTCCGATTCCCACGATCCCCCTGGCCCCGATCCCGCCGGCGCCGGTGACGGCGACCCCCTTTCACGCTCGGACCCGTCCGCCGAGCCCTGGGCGGGGGAGGATTTGTCGACCCAGGGCCCCGCGCAGGCGGGAAGCTCGGCGGAGGAGGGCCCCTTCCCCTGGGATGATCCGCCGCCCGACCCCGCCGCCGATCCCGACGCTCCGCGCCAACGCCACGACGCGTTCACCGAGGCGCGCAAAGCGCAGTTCCTGCGCGCTCTCGTCAAAACGGGTTGCATCCTCGACGCCTGCCGCCTTAGCGGCACGGCCCCGCGCACCGTCTACCGCCACCAGGAAAGCGATCCGCGCTTCGACGATCATGTCCGCGCTGCCCTGCGCATGGCGGCGACGCCGGTCGAGATCACCGCCTGGCAGCGCGCCGTCGAAGGAGTCGAGCAGCCTTTCGCCTGCGGCGGCGAGATCCATGTCCGCCGCCGCTATTCGGACGGGCTGCTGCGCCTGCTCCTGCAGGGCTCGAACCCGAAGAAATACGGCACTCGCCCCGGCTTCACCCGCAAGCGCCTCCTCGAGCACGAGCGCAAGCGGATGGAGCGCAGGATTCGCGCCGAGCTCGAGGAATCGCTGCGGCCCCGCACGCTCGACGAGACTCGGGAATCGATCCTGACCAAGCTCGCCGCGATCGAGGGCCAGCGAGCGCCGGAACGGCTCGCCGCAGGCTGGACGAAGACGCCGGATGGCCACTGGATTCCCCCCGGCTACGGACCGCTGCCCGGAGGTTCCGCCGCGCCGGATGGGGAGGAGCCGGGGCCGGACACCCCCCGTGATTCCCTGTGACTCTCGTGCCGGTCGTGCCGCTCGTGCCGGCCGTCGACTTCCGGGGCTCTCGGGCCGCGGCCGCATCAGGCGAAGGCTCCGGCTCATCGCCGGCCTGCGCCAGCGGCGCCGCCGTCAATGGTGGATCGCCGCGGCGACCCGCGCACAGCTCAGAAGGGCAGCCTGATCCCGACCATCACCCGGTTGCTGGTCGTGCCGTTGGAGAAGGTGACGCCGTCGACATAGGCGCGCGCGGTTGCCCCGCCGCCGATTCCGGTCTCGGCGACGAGCGGTCCGGTCGCGAACCGGCCGGCCATCGCCGCGAACGGATAGTCGCCGTCGCGCCGGCGATAGCCGCAGACGAGGATCTCCTCCCCCTCGCGCGGCCTGCAGGAATCCGCGCCGCGGCCGGCCGCGCCGGCCGGCGGAAGCCGCGCCAGGTCGAAGTCGATGGCGGCCGGAGCGGCCAGCGGCGGGGCCGCCGGAGCCGACTGGACGGCCAGCAGGAAGGCGACGATCATGCTCGGCTCCGCCGTGGACCGGGCCGCTCATCGCCCGCCAATCGGGCGAAGATAAGGCAGGCCCCGCAGGCGCCGGCTCGTCCGCCCCGGCGGGCGGTGATCGCCGAGGCTTGTTCCCGCGCCGCATTGCGGGGCATAGGAAGAGGCCGGCCAGACCGGGATCCGGGACCGAAGGAGGCTGTCGATGATCAAAGCTCTGCTCGCCCTCGTCGCCGCGGCCCTGTTCGCCGGTGCCGCGCTCTACATCAGCCTCGCCGAGCACCCGGCCCGAATGCGGCTCGGCGACGAGGCCGCGCTCGGCCAGTGGAAGCCGAGCTACGCCCGGGCGGTGCCGATGCAGGCGGGGCTCGCCCTGATCTCGCTGCTGCTCGGCCTGTGGGCGTGGTGGAAGATCGGCGACGACTGGCTGCTCGCCGCTTCCTTGCTCATCGGCGCCGTCCTCCCTTTGACCCTGGTCGCGATCATGCCGACCAACCGCCGCCTGCAGGCCGCGGCCGCCGGTCCGGAGAGCCGAGCGCTGCTCGACCGCTGGGGCCGGCTCCATTGGCTTCGAACCCTGCTCGCGCTCGCCGCCGTCGCCGCCTATTTCGCCGCCTTCGCCTGGCCCTAGAGCCCGGCCGCCCTGAAGCCTGTCCGATTGAAGCGGAAACTGTTCCCCGGCGAAGGCCGGGGTCCAGCGCCACTGTCGGAAGGACCGGGTCCAGGCCTTCGGGGTCCCCGCAAAGTACTCTTTTGCGGGCCGTCCCTTGGCCGGGAAACGGTTCAGCTTCAGCCGGACCGACGCTGGGACGCAGCGGCCACGATTCAGCGCATCAGCCCCGCCGCCCTGAGCGCTCGCTCGATCGTCGCCTGGACTCCGTCGGCGGCGCTCGGCTCGGGGGCCGCCCGAGGCCGGGCCGGGGCCGGCGCCGGAGCGGCCGGACGATCGGCTCGGCCTTGCTCGCCTCGGTCCGCGCCGTCCGCGATCCCGAAGAAGGCGGCGATCCGGTCGGTCGAGCTGAGGCCGACGTCGAGCATGTGCGCTCCGGCCACTCCGACCCCGTCCTCGCCCGCCGCGGGATCGAGCGGGATCCCGTGGGCCATGCCGGTGATCGTATATTGCTCGATCAGCGCCCGGCCGTCGGCGCCCAGCCAGGCTCGGCGCGGATGGCCCTCGACCCGGTCGACCCGGTCGGGCCTCGGCTCGAGCCCGTGCAGGTGCGCCCATTGCAGGGCGATCACATCGGCGTTGCTCGGAACGACGATGTCGTCGGCGCTGCCCTGCCAGATCTGGACCCGCGGCCACGGCCCCTTGTGGGGCGAGGCGCGGCGCACCTTGGCGCCGAGCTCGGCGGCGTCGCCTCGCGCCCGCCCGCCCATGCAGTCGAAAGCCTCGGCGACTCCGGAAGCGCAGCCATAGGCGACCCCGGCGATGATCGCTCCGGCGGCGAAGGTCTCCGGATAGGTGGCGAGCATCACCGAGGCCATCGCTCCGCCCGCCGACAGGCCGGTGACGAAGATCCGCCCGGGATCGATATCGTGCGCCCGCCGGATCGCCTCGATCATCGCCTTGATCGAAGCCGCCTCGCCCATGCCGCGCTGGGTGTCGTTGCCGGAGAACCAGTTGAAGCACAGCATCGGATTGTTGGCGCGCTGCTGCTCTGGGAAGAGGAGGACGAAGCCGTGGCGGTCGGCGAGGCGCGACCAGCCGGAGCCGTGGTCGTAGACGGCGGCATTCTGGGTGCAGCCGTGGAGGACGACGACGAGCGGGCCCGGCCCGGCCAGCCCGGCGGGCACGTAGCAGCGTCCCTTGAGGTTGCCTGGATTGCCTCGGATCGGCGGGAGATCGCTGAGCCGGTCGACGGCGGCGGCGGCGGGCGCGAATCGGCGCATGTGCGGGCCGCGGGGCGCTCGGCGGAGACTCGGTTTGATTACGGGCATCTTGCTTCCCCTTTGGGTGGCCGCGACCAGCGAGCGGCGTCGGATCAACCCGGCGGCGGCCGGATTGTTGCACTGCAACATAAGGAAGTTGAACCGCGGTTCAATCGCGCGGCGAAACGGATTAGGTTTTCGGTCGGGCCGGCCCTATATCGGGCGCATGACCAACCCAACGACGCTCGAACGAGCCTTCGCCCTCGCCCGCTCCGGCGATTGTTCAAACGTCAACGACATCCGCCAGCGCCTTCGCGCCGAGCGCTTCGACCAGGTCGACGCCCATCTCGCCGGCCCCGCCATCACCCGCCAGCTCCGCGAGCTCTGCGCCGCGGCCCGCGATTCTTCCTCCGCCTCGGCCTAGCGCCGCTCGCGGAGGCGCGCCCCGCATCATTCGCGCCGCTTGGGCGTTTCGCCTGCAAAGGAGCCGGGATGAGCCGCGCCTTCGTCAAGGAAGAGAGCGACGCGCCGCCACCGCCGCCGCTCGAGCGGCCGGTGAGCAGCGCGCCCAATTTGGTCACTTCGCGCGGCCTTCGCCTGATCGAGGCCGAGGCGGCGCGGCTCCGGTCGGCGCTCGCCGCCGCTCCGGACGAGGCCGAGGCCGCTCTGCTTCGCCGCGATCTGCGCTACTGGACGGCGCGGCGGAGCACGGCTCAGCTCGTCGCTCTCGATCCGGCGCCGGCCGCCGCCGGCTTCGGCGCCCGGCTCGTCATCAGGCGCGGCGGCGCCGAGACGAGCATCGCCATCGTCGGCGAGGACGAAGCCGATCCGGCCGCCGGCCTGATCGCCTGGACCTCGCCGCTCGCCCGGGCCCTCGACGGGGCCGAGCCCGGCGACACGGTCGAGCTGAGCGCCGGCGGCCGCACCGAGGCGGTCGAGCTGATCGAGGTCGGGCCCGGGGAGGGCTGAGCGGCCGCTTCAGCCGAGCGCCCCGGCGCGCTCGCCGATGCGTGCGAGATCCTCGACGAAGCGGCCATATTCCGCGCGCTTGCGCCCTTCCTCGGGGATTCGCAGGAGGAAGCTCGGATGGACCGTCACCCAGGCTTCGCCGCCGTCGTCGGGGAGGGCCTGGGGCCGGCCGCGAAGGCTGGCGATGGTCACCGCCCGGCCGAACAGCGAGCGCGCCGCGGTCGCGCCCAGAGCCACGGTCAGCCGCGGCCGGAGCAGAAGCCGCTCCTGCTCGAGCCACCAGCGGCAGGCCTCGATCTCGGGCCCGTCGGGCTTCTGGTGGATCCTACGCTTGCCGCGGCGCTCAAACTTGAAATGCTTGACCGCGTTGGTGACGTAGGTCCGCGATCGGTCGACCCCGGCCTCGGCGAGCGCGCGGTCGAAAAGCTGCCCGGCCGGGCCGACGAAGGGCCTCCCGGCGAGATCCTCCTGGTCGCCCGGCTGCTCGCCGACGAACATGATCCCGGCCTCGATCGGGCCTTCGCCGAACACCGTCTGGGTGCCCTCCTTGTAGAGGTGGCAGCGGGTGCAGCCCATCGCCTCGGCGCGGACCGCCTCCCACGCCTTGCGGGCATTGTCGCCGGCCGCTCCGGCCGATGCCGCCACCATCTCGCTCTCCCTCGCCCGGGCGCCCTTGACCATCTGCGCCACCAACGCCGTCTCGGGCAGGTTTTTCCAGTATTTCTTCGGCATCTCCCTCAGCATCGCCCCGACCTTCAATCGGGCGGGGTTGAAGACCGAGGCGTAATAGGTCTTCCACACCGCCTCGACCGGGTCGCCGGCGGGCGCGTCGGCCCTGGCGGCGCCGGGCCCCTCGGCGAGCGTCCGGCCGTCCCAGTGGAGCGACAGGCGCGGGGTCAGTATCGACCATCTCATCGCCGCGAAGCGCCGGACGAAGAACCCCGCAGCGAGCCGGACGATATGGTGATCGGGCTCGAACCAGGCGACGAAGCGCGGCCCTTCCTCGGTCGCGACCTCGCGGAAGCGGAGGAAGGCGTGCATCTTGTGGAGGTCGCGGCGGACCGCCTTGGCCATCGCCTCGAGCCGCCGGACGAGCGGGTCGGCGGCATCGTCGAGCGCTCCGGCCCGGTCGCGAAGCCTGACCAGAAGCGCGTAGAGCAGGGCGAAGCGCTCGGGGTCGCTGTGGCAGACGACGGTCTCGGCGAGGGTGAGGAAGGCGCGGGGAACGCCGAAGGCGGGCGCCCCCGCGGCCGGGGCCGGCTCGGCGGCGAACAGCCCGGCCGGCCCGTCGCCGACCCGCCAGTCCGTCTCCTCCGGCGGCGCCCCGGCCGCGGCGAGGGCCCGGGCGGCGCTTCGCCAGCCCTCGAAATCGTCCTCGGCGGCAAGGGTGGCGACTCGCATGGGCCCTCAGGCGGCGAACAGTTCCAGCTGCCTCGACCGTGGCCGGAGCAGGCCGGCAAGGTCAACGCGGTCGGCCAGAGCGACCGGACGCCAGTCGGCCGCGATCAGGAACGGCCGGACCTTGCCGAGCGACGAGGTGACCCGGCCGACATCGTCGAGCCGAAGTCGCCGGAAGCGGCGCGAGGCCAGGATCCTGTCGACCGCCTTGACCCCGAGGCCGGGCACCCTGAGCAGCGCCTCGCGGGGCGCCGCGTTGACGTCGACCGGAAAGTACCCGCGGTTGTTCAGCGCCCAGGCCAGCTTGGGGTCGATGTCGAGCGGCAGGTTGCCGTGAGCCTCCGCCGAAGCGGCGACCTCGCCGGCGGAAAACCCGTAAAAGCGGATCATCCAGTCGGCCTGGTAGAGCCGGTGCTCGCGAAGCAGCGGCGGACGAACGAGCGGGAGCACCGCCGAGGCGTCGGGGATCGGCGAAAAGGCCGAATAATAGACCCGCCGGAGCCGGAACCGGTCGTACAGGAGCGAGGCGCGCTCGACGATCGCCGTGTCGGTGGCGGCGTCCGCGCCGACGATCATCTGGGTCGATTGCCCCGCCGGAGCGAAGGCGGGCGCCGACCTGAAGCGCGCCTTGGCGTCCTCCCACTCGACGATGGCGGCCTTCATGTCGGCCATCGCCGCCTCGATCCGGCCGCCGTCCTTGTCGGGCGCGAGCCGGGCGAGCCCGGCGGCGGTCGGCAGCTCGACGTTGATCGACACCCGGTCGGCATGGAGCCCCGCCTGCCGGACCAGCTCCGTATCGGCGTCCGGGATCGTCTTCAGGTGGATGTAGCCGCGGAAATCGTGATCCTCGCGAAGCGAGCGCGCGACCTCGACGATCCGCTCCATCGTATAATCGGGCGATTTGATGATGCCCGAGGAAAGGAACAGCCCTTCGATATAGTTGCGCCGGTAGAAAGCCAGCGTCAGCCGGACCACCTCGGCGACGGTGAAGCGGGCCCGCCGGACGTTCGAGCTCTTCCGGTTGATGCAATAATGGCAGTCGAAGATGCAGCTGTTGGTGAGCAGGATCTTGAGCAGGGAGATGCAGCGCCCGTCGGGAGCGTAGGCGTGGCAGATTCCCATGCCCTCGGTCGAGCCGATGCCCTTGCCGCCGACGCTGTCCCGCTTGCGCGTGCCGGAAGAGGCGCACGACGCGTCATATTTCGCGGCATCGGCGAGAATCGCGAGCTTCTGCTGGACGTCCAGTCGCATGCGTTCCCTCTATGTTCTTGAACGACGCGGCGCAAGTCTGTCGCTTCCGATGGGCGGCTCCCCTTGATCCAGGTCAACCTGTCGCCCGGGAACAAAGCCGTTGCCGAGCGTTGAGGCGTCGGTGCCAAGCGAGGCGCCGAACTGCGCAGGGAAAGTCCTCTCCATGATGATGGTCGACACCGAGCTTCGGCCCAGCCCGATCCAGGGAATCGGCATCTTCCTCAAGGAGGACGTGGCCAAGGGCACCCTGCTCTGGCGCTTCGATTCGCGGGTCGACCGGGTCTATTCGCCGGAGGAGCTGGAGAGCCTTCCCGAGCATGTGCGGGCCTTCATCCGCCGCTTCTCGACCTGGCACGACAAGACCGGCCTGTGGATCCTGTGCGGCGACAATGGCCGCCACTTCAACCACAGCGACACCCCCAACACGGTCTCGCGAGGAATCGGCTTCGGCGACGACGTCGCGGCCGAGGACCTGCGGGCGGGGACCGAGCTCACCTGCGACTATCGCGCCATTTGCGACGCGATCCGCCTCAACGGGCTCGACTTCGAGACTCCTCAGGAATCGCCGAGCAGGCCCAGGGTCTCGAGCTTCGCATAGTCGCCCGCGATCAGGCGCTCGCCGATGTCGAGGCGATAGCGCATGTTGGGGATCGATAGCCGGGTCGCCCGGTCATAGGCCTCGCGCCGGGCCTTGGCGATGGTCGGGCCGAGGCCCGTGGCCACCATCGTCCAACCGTAGAGGCCGCTGGTGACGAGCTGGCCGCCGGCGAGGCCGACTTCGCCGTAATGCAGGTTGCGCCGGTCTTCCTCGCCGAGCGGCTCGGGCAGAAGCACGGGAAGTCCGACCGGCTCGTCGACCTGCTTGCGCGAATAAGGGAAGGGGGGCGTCGTCAGCACGACCGCGACCGAAAAGCCGGGGCGGATCGGAAACCGCCGGGTTGACGGAGAGGTCATCGAGCGAAGCAGGTCCGCCCAGGGCAGGTCCTGGAGCGGCTCAAGGACGGCGAAGCCGGGATAACCGAAGCGGCAGGTGAATTCGAGCGGCCAGATCCCCGCTTCGTTGACGATCGTGTTGAGATTGACGTAGCCGACATGGCCGTGCTCGCGCAGCAGCGGTTCGACCCGGGCCAGGGTCAGCGCCATGAACCTGCCGCTGCGCTCGAAGGTGGCCACCGTCCCCATCTCCCCGGTCAGCTCGCCCAGGTCGCCGGCGAAGAACCTCTTATGCTCCCAGTCGAGGCAGGCCGGAGCGAGGAAGCGCTCGCCGTTGAAATAGGCGCCGACGCCCATCTCGATGCCTTCGACATGGTCCATCAGGATGAATCGGGTGCTCCCGTCGGGCTGTGCGCGCAGCCTCGCGGCGACCATCGCCCTGACGTCGCGGCCGTCGCCGAGCTGGCCGATGAAATTGTCGCTCGAGGCGAAATCGGGGCCGCTGAACTTGAGGACGTAGCGGGCGGGGCGTTCGGCGAGGAAGGAGTCGGCCGCCGCGGCGTCCGCGAACTCGCGCACTCCGGCGGTCTTCAGGCCGAGCTCGGCCAGCACCTGCTGGGCGAACGCCCGGTCGTTTTCGAGCCGGTCGCCGAAGGCGCTTCCACCGATGACGTCGAACCCCTCGGCGCGAAGCTCGTCCTGGAGCGCCCCGAACCGCTCGGAGACGGCCTCGAACAGGATGGCCCCGCCCTCGGGCGCTGCTCGGATCCAGTCGAGCTCGGCGCGCCAGTCTGGCGTCCTCGGCACCAGCCCGGCGAGCGTGCCCCGCGCGAGCTCCTCGCTGACCGACACCTTCACCTCGTGGCCGTCGGCGACGAGCCGAAGATAGAGCGAGCCGAGGTCGCACGTCTCGGTCACGCCGAGGAACCGCATCGCTCCCGCTCCTATCGCACCGGCCGGTCGAGGATGGCGGCGACGAGGGCGATCCGGTCGACTTCGGCATAAGCGGGCCGGTCGAGCTCCTCGCCGAATATGTCGGGGTCCAGCTCGCGATAGCGGAGCGTCAGCCCGGTCGGCGCGGCGAGGCCGCCGAGCGCCCGGGCCAGCCCATCGTCCCCGTCGACGATCGCCGAGCCGGTGTAGAGGATCAGCCGGCCGCCCGGCGCCAGCCGCTCGGCCGCCATCCGGGCCATCGCGATCGAGACCTCCGCTCCCAGCCGGCCGCCGCCGTCCCGATAGGCCCGCCCCGCTTCGTCGGCCAGATAAGGCGGGTTCGCCAGGGCGAGGTCGAGCGGGCCCTCGACGGCATCCAGGTCGGCCGAGTGGACGAGGCGGATCGGCAGGCCCGCGGCGAGCGCGTTGATCCTGGTGAGATCGAGCGCCCGCGGGTTGATCTCGGTCATCGCGACCTCGGCTTGCGGATATCTTGCCGCGGCGACGAAGGCACCGACTCCCGCGCCGCCGCCTATGTCGACGATCCGTGCCCCCTCCGGCAGGTCGAGGCCCGCGGTCTCGGCGGCGATCAGGCCGGCGAAGCGGTAGCTGTCGGGACCGAAGAAGACGGAGTCCCGGGCGTCGGTCGGGAAGGCGGAGTGGAGGAACAGCCACCGGTCCAGCGAGGCGACCCGCAGGCGCGCGCGCAGCAGGCCGTCCTCGCGCTCGATCGCTTCGGCCGTCTCGAGAAGACGCTCGATCTCCGGCGCGAGCCCGGGCGCGAACGGCAGGTTCCAGCCGAAGATGTCGGCAAGGTTGCGGGCGAGGCGTCGGCCGGCGCGGCCGGTCACCCTGGCGTGGGTCGCGGGCGTCGGGGTCACGAAGCGGTAGCCGCTCGCCTTCAGTCGATGGAGCAGCTCGACCAGCGCCTCGGCGCGGGCCCCGGCCGGGGCCGCTGGAGCGTCGGCGACGGAAGGCGGTGGCGAAGCCGGGGTGCCGATCACCGCCGGCGAAGCGAGGCGGGCGCCGCCACGGCCGGTCCCCACAGATGGTCGCGATAGCGCTGGAAGCAGCGGGCGCCGCAGTTGAGCCTGATCAGCGCCCCCTCGGCGATGGCGGCGGCGCGGCTCGGGTCCTCGGCCACCGCCGGCCGCAGCGCCTCGCGGTTCCAGTCGGCGCTGTGCTTGACGTCGAGGACGGCGTGAAGCTCGAAATAGTGGCGCTCGCGAACGCTGAGGCCGATTCGGCGCAGGCCCTCGGCGACGAAGGCCGCTCGTCCGGGAGCGGTCAGCTCGATTGCTCCGAGGGCGCCAATCGAATGCCAGGCGTAGCGGCGCGACGTCGCCATCGCCGTCATCGCGTTGGCGAGGGCGAGGCTTTCCCAGACGGTGGTGTCGATGCCGGGCTCGACCCCGAGCGTGCGGGCGAGCGCCGTCAGCATTCCGCCGTGCATCCCCTTCGGATTGCCGCGTCCCATCTCGTCCCAATAGTTGCGCGCCAGCTCGAGCTTCACCGCCTCGGGCAGCTTGACCTGGGTCAGCGCCAGCAGGTCGTCGAAACCCGCCTCTCCGGCCGCCTCCTGCTCGAAGAACCAGCGCAGCTCGTCGCGGGTCGCGCTCTGCGCCAGCCACGGGAAGAGCGGATCGCCCTGTCCGGGCCCGACCAGGCGCAGCGCCTCGAACCAGGCAACGAAATCGTCGGGCGCGGTGGGAGCCGACGCCGCCTCGTCGCGCACCTGTGCGCGAAGCTCCTCGATGAAGCGGCGCTCGATCCGCTTCAGGCGATGGTCGTCGTCCAGCTCGCTGTGGTCGCCGTCGAGCGGCAGAGCCGGCTCGAGCCGAGTGGCGTTCCACCGCGCCAGTTGCCGCTGGGTCGAGCGCTCCAACGTCGTCGGGACCGCGCGGTCGGCAAGAGGTATCGCAGTGGCCATGTCATTCCGTTCTGGCCCCGTAACCCGCGATGCTGCGATTGGTTGCCGGCCGGCCCGCCGGGCGTTCGATCAGGAGGCCGGTGCCGGGGGCTCGTCCGGGGAAGTGCAGATGTCGACCCAGCCCCTGGCGACGAGGTGGAACAGGCGTTCGGGAGTCACCTCGACGGAGCTGTTGAGCGAGCCGGCGGCGGGATAGACGAGGTCGAAGGCCCGCAGCGAGGCGTCGCAATAGACCGGGATCGCCGTGGCCAGGCCGAAGGGACAGACTCCGCCGACCGGGTGGCCGGTCAGGGCCAGCGTCTCCTCCGCCGCCAGCATCCTGGGGCGGCCGCCGAAGACGGCCTTGGTCTTGCCGTTGTCGAGCCTGGCGTCGCCGCGGGCGACGATCAGGAACGCCTGGCCGTTGACCCGCATCGCCAGCGTCTTGGCGATCCGCCCCGGCTCGACTCCGAGCGCTTCGGCGGCGGCGGCGACCGTGGCGGTGCTCTGCGCCACCTCGATGACGGGGAGATCGGGGGCATGCTCGGCCAGCCAGGCGCGGACGGATTGCAGGCTCATTCCAAGTCTCCCGCGGCCGAGGAAGGCCGGATATCGCCTCTAGCCGGGGCCGTGCAAGTCGGCCACAAGCGGCGGCGAAGCGGAGGAGAGAGGTCGATGGGCGGCAGAATAACGGCGATCGTGCTGGCCGTCCTGGGCGTGCTCTGCATCGCGCTGTCGGCGGCGATGATCGTCAGCGACCATCGCCAGATCGCCGAGGCGAAATCCTGGCCGCGGGTGATGGGCCGAGTCGAGGAGGCGAGGATCGACGTCCAGAGGGGAAGCAGCCGCAACGCCCGCAACCGATACGTGCCGTACGTCTCCTACAGCTATTCCGTCGGCGGCCGCGCCTTCCGCAACCATTATATCTGGCTGACGGCGACCCGGACCTGGGGCAACCGGCCCGACGCCGCGGCGTTCCTGAGCGGCTACCCGCTCGGAGGAGCGGTGGCGATATTCTACAGCCCGGCCGATCCCGGCCGCTCGGCCCTGATCGTCGAGAGCTCCTCGGGACCATTCTACCTTCTCGGCGCCGTCGGGCTGCTGCTGCTCGGGCTCTCGGCCTTTGCGCCGGGCCTGGTCAGGCGAAGCGCGGCGAAGCAGGCGGCGAGGCGGGCCGGCGCGACATGAGGAGGCGGGAGATGCGCTGGCTCGGGATGATCTTCGGGGCGCTTCTGCTCGCCGCCTGCGCGACCGTCGCTCCGCCGGCCGAGGCGGACGGCCTCGACTCGGTCGCCCGCGACTATGTCCGGCTGACGCTCGAGATCGGCGAGCGCGAGGAAGGCTATGTCGACGCTTATTACGGGCCTCCGGAATGGCGCGAGCAGGCCCGGGCCGCTCCGCGCGAGCTGCCTCGGCTCGCCGCCGCCGTCGCCGAGCTGCAGGCGCGCCTCGCGGCCGTGACCGTCCTCGCGGATTCGCCCGATGCGCGCCGGATCGCTTTCCTCTCCGCCCAGCTCACCGCCGCCGCGACCCGTCTCCGGATGCTTCAGGGCGAGCGGCTGTCCTTCGCCGAGGAGGCCCAGGGCCTGTACGGGGTCGCCCCGGACATCAGGCCGCTCGCCGAATACGACCCGGTGCTCGAACGGATCGAGCGGCTGGTGCCGGGGCAGGGGCCTCTCGCCGACCGGGTCGAGGCCTTCGCCTCCCGCTTCACCATCCCCGCCGACCGTCTCGACGCCGTGATGCGCGCCGCGATCGACGAATGCCGCGCCCGCACCGAGCGGCACATCGCCCTTCCGCCGGGCGAGCGCTTCACCCTGGAGTTCGTCACCGGCCGAAGCTGGTCCGGCTATAATTGGTACCAGGGCGATTACCGAAGCCTGATCCAGGTCAACACCGACCTTCCGGTGCGCCTCGGCCGGGCCGTCGATCTCGGCTGCCACGAAGGCTATCCGGGGCACCATGCCTTCAACGCCCTGCTCGAGCAGAAGCTGGCGCGCGAGCGCGGCTGGGTCGAATATATGGTCTACCCGCTTTATTCGCCGCAATCGTTCATCGCCGAAGGCTCGGCCAATTACGGGATCGAGCTCGCTTTCCCGGGCGAGGAGCGGCTCGAGTTCGAGACCCGGACGCTCTATCCGCTGGCCGGACTGGCGACGGCCGGAGCGCGCGAATATTTCGCGCTTCAGGAGGCGATGCAGGCGCTCTCCGGGGCCCGCTTCACCATCGCCCGCGACTATCTGGAGGGGCGGATCGGCCGCGATCGGGCGGTCGAGCTCACCCAGCGCTACCAGCTCGTGTCGCGGCCGCGGGCCGAGCAGTCGGTCGCCTTCACGGACCAGTATCGCGCCTATGTGATCAATTACGGCCTCGGCCGCGACATGGTCGCCGCTTATGTCGAGGCGGCGGGGGCCGACCCGGCGGCGCGCTGGGCGCGGATGGCTCGGATCCTCTCCGAGCCGACCCTTCCGGCCGATCTCTTGCCCTGATGCGCTGCTTCTTCGACGAACGCCAGCGCCGCCACGCGCCCGAGGTCGAGCTTCACAACGGCGCCTTCGAGCCCTTCGCCGAGCATCCCGGGCGAGTGGCCTCGATCCTCGCGGCGATCGGGCCGGTCGAGGCGCCGGCCGACCGCGGCGAGGCGCCGCTGCTCGCCGTCCATCCGGTCGACTATCTCGATTTCCTGCGCGGCGCCCACGACGAGTGGCGGGCGGCGGGGCGTCCCGGCGACGCCGTCGGCTATGCCTGGCCGGTGGTCCGCCGACGCGCGCTCGCGCTCGACAGGATCGATGCCAGGCTCGGCCGCTACAGCTTCGACGCGACCAGCCCGATCGCTGCCGGGACCTGGGAGAGCGCCTATTGGAGCGCGCAGACGGCGCTCGCCGGGCTCGACGCCCTGCTCGCCGGCGGGCGCTCGGCCTTCGCTTTGTGCCGGCCGCCGGGCCACCATTGCGGCGCCGACTATCTCGGCGGCTATTCCTATCTCAGCAATGCCGCGATCGCCGCCGAGGCGGCGGCCGGCTCGGGGCGGAGGGTGGCGATCCTCGACGTCGACTATCATCACGGCAACGGCACCCAGGACATCTTCTACGATCGCGGTGACGTCCTGTTCGTTTCCCTCCACGCCGATCCTGTCGTTGATTATCCTTTCTTCTGGGGCCATCGCCACGAGCGAGGCGAAGGCGAGGGCGAGGGGGCCACGTTCAACCTGCCCCTGCCGCGCGGCACGGGGCTGAGGGAGTATCTGCCAGCGCTCGAGCGGGCGCTGGAGCGGATCGCCGGCTTCGGCCCCGATCTCCTCGTCTGCAGCTACGGCGCCGACACCTTCATCGACGATCCCATCTCCTATTTCGAGCTTCGCACGGGCGACTACCGGACGATCGGACGGCGAGTCGCCGAGCTTGTCGTGCCGACCCTGGTCGTGATGGAGGGCGGCTATGCGGTCGACGCCCTGGGCGCCAACGTCGCGGCCTTTCTCTCCGGTTTTTAGGCGATAACCGGCAAAAGCGAAGAAAAATCTTGCGCGACTTTCGTATTGCGATGATCATCGACCTCCGAATCAGGGGGCAGGCCAGTGGAATGGTTCGGAACCGTCCTGGCGGCGGCCGAGATCCTCATGCGCGAAGCGGCCTTGTTCGCCGCCTTCGGTTTCATCATCCTCGGCGCGGGCGACCTGGTCGTCGATCTGCTCTGGATCGGCCACACCGCAAAGCGGATCTTCCTCTACGGCTATGTGCCTCGAGTCTGCGCCGCCACGGTTGGGCCGCCGCAGCGACCGGGGCCGCTCGCCGTCTTCGTGCCGGCGTGGGACGAAGCCGAGGTCATCGGCGGCATGCTGCGCCACGCCCTCGCCGCGTTCGGCGAGGCCAGCTATTTCATCTATGTCGGCTGCTATCCCAACGATCCGGCCACGGTCGCGGCGGTCAGGGCCGTCGCCGATCCGCGCATAAGGCTGGTCGTCGGCTCGGCCTTCGGGCCGACCAGCAAGGCCGACTGCCTCAACCGCCTGTGGGACCGGATGCGGGCCGACGAGGCGGCCGAGATGCGGCGCTTCAAGGCGGTGGTGCTTCACGATGCCGAGGATGTCGTCCATTCGGCCGAGCTTCGGATCTTCGACGCTCTCGTCGAGCGCTTCGATCTCGTCCAGCTGCCGGTGCTGCCGCTGATCGACCCGGGCTCGCGCTGGATCGGCGGCCACTATGCCGACGAGTTCGCGGAGGCGCACGGCAAGGAACTGGTCGTGCGCGAGGCGCTCGGCGCCGCTCTCCCCTCGGCCGGAGTGGGCTGCGCCATTTCACGCGGCGCGCTGGACCGGATGGCTGCGGCGCAGGACGCGCCGTTCGATCCGGCCAGCCTGACCGAGGATTACGAGCTCGGCCTGAAGCTGCAAGGGCTCGGCGGCCGGGCCGCCTTCATCCGCCTGCCGGCCGGTCCCGGTCGGCCGGCGGTGACGACGCGCGGCTACTTCCCGGCAACGCTGGCCGCCGCCGTCCAGCAGAAGGCCCGCTGGATGACCGGTATCGCCCTTGCCGGCTGGGACCGGCTCGGCTGGAGCGGCGGCCTGGCCGAGCGCTGGATGCGCCTGCGCGACCGCCAGTCGCTGCTCGCCGCCGTCATCCTCGCCGCCGCCTACCTGGCGCTGCTGCTCTGGGGCGTGCTGCTCGCGGCGGCTTGGCTCGGCGGATACGCGATGGCGCCGATCCCGCCCTTCCTTGCGCTGCTGCTGACGGTCAACGGGGGGTTGCTGCTGTGGCGGCTGGCGATGCGCTTCGGCTTCGTCGCTCGGGCCTATGGCTGGCGCGAGGGGCTGCGTTCGGCCCCGCGCGTGGTGATCGGCAACGCCGTTGCGATGCTGGCGGCGCGCCGGGCGTTGGCGCGCTATCTCGGCGGGCGCCGCCGCGCGACCGCCTGGGACAAGACCGTCCACGCCTTTCCCTCCGAGCTGCCCGCCGAATGAGGCGAGGATCCGCGCCGTTGCGCTTCCTGGCACTGGTTCTTGGCGGCTGGGCGTGTCTTCGCGCGGCGATGCTCGCGCCGCCCTGGTGGTTCGAGGAAGGGCAGGCCGCCTCGCCGCAGCCGCGGCCGAAGCCGCCGCCGCCGCGCTTGCGCGTGGCGGGCGGCTCGGCGGCGGCGCCCGCCGCCGCCCATCCGGCCCCATCATGGCGGCCCGGCATCCTCGTGCCGCCCCGACCCGGCCCACCTTGGGCCGAGGTCGGACGGGCTTCCACGCTTCCACATCCGGTAGACGAAACGCGACGTGCGTCGGCGAGGCCCGCCCCTGCGGCGGCAATGACGCGGCTCATGCCCGCGGCTGCGACACCGGCGAACCTCAGTCGCTGGTCCGCCTCGACATGGCTTCTGCTGCGCCACGACCGCGGTGGGGCGGCGCTCGCGCCCGGCGGAACGCTCGGCGGCAGCCAGGCCGGCCTGCGTGTCCACTATCGGCTCGACCGGGCGCTGGCGCTGAGCGCTCGCCTCTCGCTTCCTCTGCGCGAGACTCGTGCCGCCGAAGCCGCGGCCGGCCTCGACTGGCGACCGTTTGCCGGCCTGCCAGTCCATCTGCTCGCCGAGCGGCGCCAGGCGCTCGGGCGCGGCGGCCGCTCGGCTTTCGTGCTGACGCTCTATGGCGGGCATAGCGGCCGCATCGGCCGCCGACTGGCGCTGGAGGCCTATGGCCAGGCCGGCTTGGTGGGCCTCAGGTCCCGGGACCCGTTCGTCGACGGCGCCGGCAGGATCAGTGCGCCGCTGGGCCGGTTCGAGGTCGGCGCCGGCGCCTGGGCGGCGGCCCAGCCGGGCGCCTCTCGGCTCGACGTCGGGCCGCATGTCGCCCTGCGCCTGCCCGGCCTCGGCGGCAATATGCGCTTGATCGCCGACTGGCGGATACGCGTCGCCGGCGACGCCGCGCCCGGGTCCGGGCCCGCTTTCACCCTCGCCTCCGACTTCTGAGACGCACTCTTCCCCGCCGCGAGGCCAGGATTCTCGCCGCCATGACCCCTCCGGCGAGGCCCGCCCTGACGCCTTCCGTACCCCTCCTTTAGCGGCTAGGGTCGCGAGCCCATGGACATCTACCTGCCGATCGCCGGGCTCTCCGTAAACGCGCTGGTGATCGTCGGGCTCGGCGGCCTGGTCGGCCTGCTGACCGGCATGGTGGGGGTCGGCGGCGGCTTCCTGACGACGCCGATCCTGATCTTCTACGGCATCCCCCCGGCGGTCGCGGTCGCGTCGGCGACCACCCAGATCACCGGCACCAGCATCTCCGGAGTACTCGCCCACCGCCGCCGCAAGGGGGTCGACGTGCGGATGGGGGCGGTGATCATCGCCGGCGGCGTCGCCGGCTCGGTGGTCGGCGGCTTCATCTTCCGCCTGCTTCAGGACATGGGCCAGATCGATACGGTGATCTCGGTCCTCTACGTCCTCCTGCTCGGCAGCATCGGCGTCCTGATGGCCAAGGAGGCGGCGACGGCCCTCGACATGATCAAGCCGTCGAAGCGCAAGGCGGAGCGGCCGGCTCGGCGCCACAACCCCCTGATCGCGGCGCTTCCGATGCGCTGGCGTTTCTACCGGTCGGGCCTCTACATCTCACCGCTGGCCCCGCTCGGGCTCGGCTTCATCTCGGGCCTGCTCACCGTCCTGCTCGGCATTGGCGGCGGCTTCATCATGGTGCCCGCGATGATCTACCTTCTCGGCATGTCGGCGCAGGTCGTCGTCGGGACGTCGCTGCTCCAGATCGTCTTCGTCACCGCCGTCACCACCCTGGTCCATGCGACGACGACGCGCTCCGTCGATATCGTGCTGGCGGTGCTGCTTCTGCTCGGCTCGGTGATCGGCGCGCAATATGGCGCCTGGCTTGCGCAGCGGATGAAACCGGAGCTGCTTCGCATGATCCTCGCCATCGTCGTGCTCGGCGTCGCCTTCAGGATGGCGCTCCAGCTCGGCTGGCGGCCCGAGGAAATCTACACGGTGCAGATGCTGTGAGGCGGCTGCGCACGCTGCTTCTGGCGCTGGCCGCTCCGGCCTTGCTCGCGCAGGCGGAGCCGCGACTGGTGCCCGACGTCTCCGATCGCAACGTCGAGATCCACTACAGCTTCTCCGGCGCCGAGCTGCTGCTGTTCGGGGCGATCATCTATCCGGACGGCAGGCCGCCCGAGACCGGCACCGACGTCGCCGTCGTTCTCAAGGGACCTCTCGAGCCGATCGTGCTTCGCGAGAAGCAGAAGGTGGCCGGGATCTGGATGAATGTCGGTCGGGTGCGCTTCCGCTCGGCCCCCTCTTTCTATGCGGTCGCCTCGTCGCGGCCGCTAGCCCAGCTGATCGACGAACGCACTGCCGCCATTTACGAGCTCGGACTCGAGAATCTCCAGCTCTCGCCGGGCGGCGGCGCCTCCGCCGACGTGCTGCGGAGGTTCGAGCACGGCCTGATCGACCTGCGCCTGCGCAACCAGCTCTACGCCCAATATCCCCGCGGCGTGGAGATCAGCGAGGGCGTGCTCTATCGAGCCCGGATCACGATCCCGGCCCGGGTCCCGGTGGGCACCTATGTCGCTGAGACCTTCCTCATCCGCGAGGGACGGGTCATCGCCGGCGCCGCGCGCGAGATCCGGATCGAAAAGCTCGGCTTCGAGGGCTTCGTCGCCGAGGCGGCCGAGCGATGGTCGCTGGCCTACGGCATCACCGCCGTCGCCGTGTCGCTTCTGCTCGGCTGGGGGGCGAGCGCCGCCTTCCGCCGGCGCTACGGCTAAAGCCTTCGCAAATCACTTGTTTACCCGACCGGTTTATGGGTGCCCCCCGAACGAGTGGGAGCCCGGGGCCGACATGACCGACGCGATGAACCTCCACAGCTTTCCCGAATCCGGCGACGATTCCGATTCGGGTCCGATTCCGGCGCCGCGGCGATTCCTCGTCGCTCACCACGAAGCGCTCGGCCAGGTAGTGGACATTGCCGGCAGCGGCGCCATCGTCGAGATCGTCGGTCGCCGCCTCGCCGAGCTTGCCGGCGATCCGGATCCGACCGTCGCCATGTCCGGCCAGGTGGGCAGCCAGGTCAAGATCGACTCCGGCCGGCGGTGGCTGCTCGCCAACGTCCGCAACCTCAAGGTCACCGACCCGGAGGCGGGCACCGTTGCCGCCGAGGTCGACTTCCTCGGCGAAGGCGACGAGGATCCGAGCAGCGGCAAGCTGATCAACTTCAAGCGCGGCATCACCGCCTATCCGATTCCGGGCAGCCGGGTCTTCCCGGTGACCGGCGGCGACCTCAAGCAGATGTTCGCGGCCGACGAGCGCGCGCATATCGAGATCGGCACCGTCTACCCGACCAAGGACGTCCGCGCCGCGCTCTATGTCGACGCCTTCCTCGGCAAGCATTTCGCGCTCCTGGGGTCCACCGGCACCGGCAAGTCCACCGCCGCCGCCCTGATCATGCACCGGATCTGCGACCTGTCCCCCGAAGGTCATATCGTCATGATCGACCCGCACGGCGAATATTCGGCCGCCTTCAAGGGCCATGGCGAGCTGTTCAACGTCGACAATCTCGCCATGCCCTACTGGCTGATGAACTTCGAGGAGCATTGCGAGGTGTTCGTCACCTCATCCGGCGCCGACCGCCAGCGCGACATGGACATCCTCGCCAAATGCCTGCTGCAGGCGCGGGGCAAGAACCGCGCTGCCGAAGGGCTGAGCAAGCTCACCGTGGATTCGCCTATCCCCTACACCCTGTCCGATCTGAGCAACGCCATCGCCCACGAAATGGGCCTGCTCAACAAGGCGACCGATACGGCGCCCTTCATGCGGCTCAAGGGCAAGATCGACGAGCTCAAATCCGATCCGCGCTACCAGTTCATGTTTTCGGGCATGCTCGTCGCCGATACGATGAGCAGCTTCATCGGCAAGATCTTCCGGCTTCCGGCCAAGGGCAAGCCGATCTCGATCATCGACGTTTCGGGAGTCCCCTCGGACATCGTCTCGGTCGTCGTCGCCGTGCTTTCGCGGCTGGTGTTCGATTATGCGATCTGGTCGCGCAGCGAAGTGCCGCGTCCGGTCCTGCTGGTCTGCGAGGAGGCCCATCGCTACGTCCCGGCCGACAAGACCGGGACCGGCCAGGCGGTTCGCCGGGTGCTCGAGCGGATCGCCAAGGAAGGCCGCAAATACGGCGTTTCGCTCGGCCTGATCACCCAGCGGCCGTCCGACCTCGCCGAGGGCGTGCTCTCCCAGTGCGGCACCATCGTCGCCATGCGTCTCAACAACGACCGCGACCAGGCCTTCGTGAAGAGCGCGATGCCGGAAGGATCGCGCGGCTTCCTCGATGTCATTCCGGCGCTCAGGAACCGGGAGTGCATCGTCTGCGGCGAGGGCGTGGCGATCCCGATCCGCGTCTCGTTCGACGATCTCGAGCGCGACCGGCGCCCGGCCTCGTCCGATCCGCTCTTCTCCGAGCTGTGGCGCCACAGCGGCGACGAGGACGCGATGGTGACCCGGGTGGTCAAGCGCTGGCGCGCCCAGGGGCGCTGAACCCGAGCCTCGCGGCGCCTCGCCTTTCCCTCGCCGGACCGAGGGCCTATATCGGCGCCATGTCGGTTCGGCCCTGGCGAGATATCGAGCGGCGCAAGTCGCGCCAGATCATGGTCGGCCGTGTGCCGGTCGGCGGCGATGCCCCCGTTTCGGTGCAGACGATGACCAACACGGTCACCGCCGACGTCCGGGCGACGGTCGACCAGATCCGTCGCTGCGAGGAAGCCGGCGCCGACATCGTCCGCGTTTCCTGCCCCGATCCGGAGTCGACCTCGGCTCTTCGGCAGATCGTGCGCGCCGTCGCGGTGCCGATCGTCGCGGACATCCATTTCCACTACAAGCGAGCGCTCGAGGCCGCCGATGCCGGAGCCGCCTGCCTGCGCATCAATCCCGGCAACATCGGCTCGGCCGATCGGGTGCGCGAGGTGGTCAATGCGGCCAGGGCGAACGGCTGCTCGATGCGGATCGGAGTCAATGCCGGCAGCCTCGAGCGCGATCTGCTCGAAAAATATGGCGAGCCCTGTCCCGAGGCGCTGGTCGAAAGCGCCCTCGACCATATCAAGCTGCTCGAGGACCATGGTTTCCGCGAATACAAGGTCGCGGTCAAAGCCTCCGACGTGTTCCTCGCCGTCGCCGCCTATCAGCAGCTCGCGGACGCCGTCGATTGCCCGCTTCACCTCGGCATCACCGAAGCGGGCGGGTTGCGCGGCGGCACCGTCAAGAGCGCGATCGGCATTGGCTCCTTGCTCTGGGCCGGCATCGGCGACACCATCCGGGTGTCCCTGTCGGCCGAGCCGGAAGAGGAAGTGCGCGCCGGCTTCGAGATTCTGAAGAGCCTCGGCATCCGCAATCGGGGCGTGCGCGTCGTTTCCTGCCCCAGCTGCGCTCGGCAGGGCTTCGACGTCATTCGAACGGTCGAGAAGCTGGAGGAGCGGCTCGCCCACATCCGGACGCCGATGTCGCTGTCGGTGCTCGGCTGCGTCGTCAACGGCCCCGGCGAAGCGCGCGAGACCGACATCGGGATCACCGGCGGGGGCCAGGGCAAGCACATGGTCTATCTTTCCGGAGTCACCGATCACCATGTCCGGGACGAGGAGATGATCGACCATATCGTCCGTCTCGTCGAAGCGAAGGCGGCCGAGATCGAGGCCGCCGGCGCCGCCATTCCCCACGCCGCCGAATGACTCGCCACAACATGGCGTCGGCCTTCGTCGTCGCCACCGCCGGAATCGCCTTCTTTTCCGCCATGGACGCGGTGATGAAGGCGCTGACGATCGCCATCGGCGCCTATAACGCCATGTTCTGGCGCGTGCTTGCCGGCGCGGTGATCGGCGGCACCGTCTATTTCGGCCTTCGCTGCCCCTGGCCGACCCGAGCGGCGATGCGAGTCCATGTCGTTCGCGGCGTCCTCTCTTCCTTCATGGGGCTGCTCTTTTTCTGGGGGCTGGCGCGGGTGCCGCTCGCCCAGGGGGTCGCGCTCGCCTTCGTCGCGCCGCTGATCGCGCTTTATCTCGCGGCGGTGCTGCTTGGCGAGAAGATCGAGCGGCGAGCGATTTTCGGCTCGCTGCTCGGCTTCGCCGGCGTGCTCGTCATCCTGTCGGCGCAGGCGCGGGCGGACATGGGCCCTGACGCCTTCCGGGGCGCGCTCGCGATCCTCGCCTCGGCCGTTCTCTACGCCTGGAACATCATCCTGATGCGCCAGCAGGCGCTCGTCGCCAAGCCGCTCGAGGTCGCCTTCTTCACCGGTCTCGTCGTCACGAGCTGCTATCTCGTCGCCGCGCCTTTCCTGGCGCAAGTGCCGCCGGTGGAGCAGCTTCCCGCCGTGTTGGCGGCCGCGGTGCTCGGCTTCGGTTCGCTGATGCTGCTGTCCTGGGCCTATGCCCGCGCGGAGGCGCAGTTTCTCGCGCCCGTCGAATATACCGCCTTCATCTGGGCAGTGCTGCTGGGGATCGTCTTCTTCGCCGAGCCGGTGCGGCCGCTGACCGCGCTCGGCGCGGCGATGATCGTCGCCGGCTGCATCATCGCGGCCCGCCGGCGGCGGGCGCCGGTCGCCGACGTCGAGGCCCGGGTCCCCGGCGGAGCGGCGTGATGGCCTGGATCTGGCTCATCCTCGGCGGTCTGTTCGAGATCGGCTTCACCACCTCGCTCCGCTTCGTCGAGGGGTTCCGGAACCTGCCCTGGACCTGCGCCTTCCTGCTGTCGGTGACGGTCAGCATGGGCCTGCTCGAATATGCCGCCCGCACCATCCCGATGGGGACCGCCTATGCGGTGTGGGGCGGAATCGGAGCGATCGGCACGGTGGCCGTCGGGATGCTCTGGTTCGGCGAGCCGGCGACGACGTTGCGGATGCTGCTGATCCTCGGCATCGTCGGCTGCATCGCCGGGCTGAGGCTCACGGCATGAGCGTGGACGAAGGGCTCTACGCCTGGACCGAGGAGGCGCTTGAGCCGCTCGGCCGCGTCAGCATGCGTAAGATGATGGGCGGCGCCACCCTCTATCTCGACGGGACCGTGTTCGCGATCATGGACGAGGGGGAGCTTTGGTTCAAAGCCGACGCCGAGACGGATTTCGTCTGGGACGCCGAAGGATGCCCCAGATTCTCCGTGACCTTCAGGGACGGCCGGGTCGACACGATGAACTATCGCCGCGCTCCGGCCGATGTCTACGACGACCCGGAGGCGATGCAGCGCTGGGCCAGGCTCGCGCTCGAAGCGGGCCTGAGGGGCGCGGCGAGGAAGAAGCCGAAGAGGAAGGGCTAACGCTCCGCGGGCCGGAGATGGGGCGCGACCTCCTCGCTCTCCTCGATCGAATCGAGGAAGCGCGGTTCGACCCGGTGCTGCGATGCCTGCTCATAGGCGTAGCCGAGCGAGAGGATGAGAGCGTCGGACCAGCGCGGGCCGATGAAGCTCAGGCCCACCGGAAGCCCCCGCACGGCGCCCATCGGCACCGTGAGGTGCGGATAGCCCGCAACCGCCGCCAGGCCGCCGCCGCCGCCGCCCGGATATTGGTCGCCGTGGACGGTGTCGATCAGCCAGGCCGGCGGCATGGTCGGGCCGACCAGGGCAACCAGGTCATGCTCGCTGAGCAGCCGGTCGATCCCTTCCGCCCCGGCCAGGCGCAGGCTCGTCTCGCGCGCCCGGCGATATTCGTCGTCGAGGCCGCTGGTCGCCTCGGCCTGCTCGAACAGATCCTGTCCGAACAGCGCCATCTCCACGTCGGCATGCTCGCGGTTGAACGCGATCAGGTCGGCCAGGGTGCGCGTTCGCACGCTCGCCGGAGTCGTGGCCAGATAGGCGTTCAGGTCGTGCTTGAACTCGGTCAGCAGCACCGCGAGCTCCGCGCGGCTGATCTCCTGCCGGCCTTCGAACTCCGCGATGTCGACGAGTACAGCCCCCTGCTGGCGCAGCGTCGCGAGCGCGGCCTCGAAAGCCGCATCGGTGCCGAAGCCGGCGGCGAAGCGCATCACTCCGAGCCGGGCGCCGCGCAGCGCGTCGGTCGAAAGGCGGGCGGCGTAATCCTCGCGCCGGCGGTCCGCCTCGGCGGTGGCGGGATCGGCCGGGTCGGTGCCGACGATGGCGGCGAGCACCAGCGCCGCGTCGCGCACGGTGCGGGTCATCGGCCCCGGCGTGTCCTGGCTGTGGCTGATCGGCACGATATGGGTCCGGCTGACCAGGCCTACCGTCGGCTTGAAGCCGACGATGCCGTTCACCGCCGCGGGGCAGGTGATCGACCCGTCCGTCTCGGTGCCGATCGCGGCCGGGACCATCCCCGCCGCGACCGCGACGGCGCTTCCCGAGCTCGATCCGCACGGATTGCGGTCGAGCGCGTGCGGGTTGCGCACCTGGCCGCCGATCGCGCTCCAGCCGGAAATCGAATGGCTCGAACGGATGTTCGCCCATTCGGACAGGTTCGCCTTGCCGATGATGACCGCGCCCGACGCGCGCAGGCCGGTGACCAGCCAGGCATCGCGCCCGGTGACGTTGTCGCGCAGAGCCAGGCTTCCGGCGGTGGTCGGCAGCGGCCCGCGAGTCTCGATATTGTCCTTGATCAGCACGGTCATGCCGTAGAGCGGGCCGCGCGCGAGCGGATGCTCGTCGAGCGCCTGCGCCTGGACGATGGCGGTCGGATCGACGGCGATGACGGCGTTGAGCCGAGGGTTGAGCGCCTCGATCCGCTCAAGCGCCATTCGGGTGCGCGCTTCCGCGCTGTCGGCATCGAGCACCACGGCTGACGTTCGCACGGGCGCTTCCTCCTCGGCGATGGCGCTGCAGGCCGGCAGGATCAGGGCGAGCGCGACGATGGCAATGCGATGCATCGCCGCCGAATGGCCGATCCGGACCGGCCCGTCCAGACGCGCGGGCGGGCGGGACCGGTTCCTTCGCCCCGCAAAGCTGCTAAGGGCGCGCCGATGAGCAAGGGTCCGCAGCGCATCAGGGGCACCCAGGACATTTGGGGCGAGAATGCCGACCGCTTCCGCGCCGTCGTCGCCGCGTTCGAGCGCGTGCGCCGCCTCTACGCCTTCCAGCATGTCGAAGTCCCCGTATTCGAGGCGACCGAGGTGTTCGCCCGATCGATCGGCGAGACCACCGACATCGTCGCCAAGGAGATGTACACCTTCCAGGACCGAGGCGGCGATTCGGTCACACTGAGGCCTGAATTCACCGCCGGCATCTGCCGCGCCTATCTCTCCGAGGGCTGGCAGCAATTCGGCACGCTCAAGCTCGCCACCCACGGCCCGGTCTTCCGCTACGAGCGCCCGCAAAAGGGGCGCTATCGCCAGTTTCACCAGCTCGACGCCGAGATCATCGGCACCGACTCGCCGGCCGCCGATGTCGAGCTGCTCGTTCTCGCCGACCAGCTTCTCCGCGAGCTCGGCATCGCCGAGGGCGTGACGCTCGAGCTCAACACCCTGGGCGACGCGGCGACCCGCGACGCCTGGCGCGCGGCGCTGGTCCGGCATTTCGAAAGCCACCGGAGCGGCCTCTCCGACGACAGCCTTTCCCGGCTCGGGCGCAACCCGCTGCGCATCCTCGACAGCAAGGACCCGAGGGACCGGCCGATCGCCGATTCGGCGCCGGGGATCGACGAGTTCCTCACCCCGGCCGCTTCCGAATTCTTCGCCGCGGTCACCACCGGGCTCGACTCGGCCGGCGTCCGCTGCACGCGCAATCCCCGGCTCGTCCGCGGCCTCGATTATTACCGCCACACCGCCTTCGAGTTCGTCACCGACCGGCTCGGCGCCCAGGGCGCGGTGATCGCCGGCGGCCGCTATGACGGGCTGATCGAAAGCCTCGGCGGTCCCTCCACCCCGGCGGTCGGCTGGGCGGCCGGGATCGAGCGCCTGGCGATGCTGATCGACATCCCGGCGACAGAAAAGCCGACGGCCGCGATCATCGTCGAAGACCCTGAGGCCGAGCAGGAGGGGCAAGCCCTGGCGGCCTTCTTGCGCCGCCGCGGCATCCGGGTCGGCTCGACCTTCCGGGGCTCGCCGAAAAAGCTGTTCGACAGGGCGAAGGCGCGAGGCATCCCCGTGGTCGTCCAGGTTTGGACGGATGGAAGCAACGACGCGCGAGTCATGGATCTCCGGATCCGGCGGACGGATCCCCACGAACTCAAGGCCGTGGACCTGGAAGATGAGCTTCGGAGAGCCTTGAGCGAAGCCTCGCCCGACCACGATCCGGATGTCGCCGAAAGCAGGCCGCAACCCGAGATGAGGATCAGGCTCCCTTCGCGATGACCCGGATTTCCGCCGAGCGCATCGCCGCGATCGAAGCGCGGCGCGAGGAGCTGCAGAACGCGATGTCGGCGCAGGACCTCGCGCCGGAGGACTTCGTCCGGCTGTCCAAGGAATATGCCGAGATCGTGCCCGTGGCCGATGCCGCGCGCGAGCTGAGGCGGCTTCGCTCCGAGCTGGAGGTCCTCGGCGGCATGAGCGACGACGCCGATCCCGAGCTTCGCGCGATGGCGGCGGAGGAAGCGGAGGAGATCCGCGGCGCCATCCCCGACGCCGAACGGGCGCTCGCGCTCAAGCTGCTGCCGCGCGACGCCGCCGACGAGCGGCCTGCCATGCTCGAGATTCGCGCCGGCACCGGCGGCGATGAAGCGGCGCTGTTCGCCGGCGATCTTCTGCGCATGTACCAGCGCTATGCCGAGACCAAGGGCTGGCGCTTCGAGATCATCTCGGCGAGCGCCTCGGAGGTCGGCGGGTTCAAGGAGGTGATTGGCTCGGTCTCCGGGCAGGGCGTGTTCGCGCGGCTCAAGTTCGAAAGCGGCGTTCACCGCGTCCAGCGCGTTCCGGTGACCGAGAGCGGCGGCCGTATCCACACTTCGGCGGCGACGGTCGCGGTGCTTCCGGAGGCGGAAGACGTCGACGTCCAGATCGAGGACAAGGACCTGAGGATCGACGTCTATCGCTCGTCCGGCCCGGGCGGCCAGTCGGTCAACACCACCGACAGCGCGGTCCGCATCACCCACCTTCCGACCGGCCTCGTCGTCATCCAGCAGGACGAGAAGTCGCAGCACAAGAACAAGGCCAAGGCGTTGAAGGTGCTTCGCACCCGGCTTTACGAGATGGAGCGCGAGCGGCTGGCGAGCGAGCGCGCCGGAGCCCGCAAGTCGATGGTCGGCTCGGGCGATCGCTCCGAGCGGATCCGGACCTACAACTTCCCTCAGGGGCGGGTGACCGACCACCGCATCAACCTGACCCTTCACCGGCTCCCCGAAATATTGGAGGGCCAGCTCGACGAGCTGATCGGGGCGCTCATCGCGGAGGACGAGGCCGAGAGGCTGGCCAGCCTGGATGACTGACTCCGGTCGGGTGCAGGGAGGCAAACCCGTGCGCCAGGCCCTCGCCGCGGCGGCCGCGCGCCTCGCCGGGATCAGCGACACGCCCCGCCTCGATGCCGAGCTGCTGATGGCGCACGCCCTTGGCGTCGACCGCGAGGCCCTCCTTCTGAATGGGCTGGAGAAGGACGCCCCAGCCGAATTCGGCGAACTCCTCGACCGCCGCCTCGGTCGCGAACCGGTCGCCTACATTACCGGCCGGCGAGCCTTCTGGACGATCGAGCTCGAGGTCGGTCCGGGCGTGCTGATCCCGCGCCCCGACAGCGAGACCCTGATCGAAGCCGCGCTCGAGGGCCTCGGCGAGCGAGGGCCCCGCCAGGTCCTCGATCTCGGGACGGGCCCCGGCACCTTGCTGCTTGCCGCCCTCGCCCAATGGCCTCGCGCCCGCGGGCTCGGCGTCGATCGATCCGAGCGGGCGCTCGAGTTCGCCAGGCGCAACGCCGAGCGCACCGGCATCGGCGACCGCGCCCGTTTCAGCCGAGGCGACTGGGGCTTCGGGCTCGACCGGACCTTCGACCTCATCTTGTGCAACCCGCCCTATGTCGAGACGGGCGCTGCGCTTGCTCCCGAGATCGCGGACTGGGAGCCCGCGGAGGCGCTTTACGCGGAAGGCGACGGCCTCGCCGCCTACCGCCGGCTCGCGCCCGATCTTGCGCGGCTGCTCGATCCGGCCGGGCTCGCCTGCGTGGAGATCGGCGCCGGCCAGGAACGCGCTGCCGCCGGCCTGTTCGCGGCTCGAGGCTTCACGGTCGGCGTGCGCGCCGATCTGGCTCAGGTGCCACGCTGCCTCATCCTGCGCCTTGATCGAGACTAATGCTTTTCCGCTTGGATTTCCGCCCCGGCATAGCTACATAGGTCTCCAGGGACGGGGCCAACCACAGCATCGGATGCGTGAGGGCCTGACGTCGCCGACCCCTGATTGCTTGGTCGCTCGGCAGGCGATTTGGTGAGGTGCCTGGGTCCGCATGCGGGCTCATGCCTCTTGGGGGTCGTGCCTCAAGGCGGCCGGGAAAGGCCCGGCCATTAGGAAGTAGACCACCTTTGGTGAGGATTTTCGCTTGATCAACAATCGTCAGGGCGGTCGCAGGCGCGGCCGGGGCGGCGGGGGACGCACGCCGAACATGAATCCCAGTCCCGGCAACCGCCAGGACAGTCGTCAGCGCGGCAACGCCGCCCAGTTGCTCGAAAAATATAAAGGCATGGCGCGCGACGCGCAGATGCAGGGCGACCGCGTGCAAAGTGAATATTATCACCAGTTCGCCGACCATTATTACCGCATCCTCAACGAGACCCGGGCCCGCTACGAAGAGCAGCGGCGACAGCGCGGCGACGGCGGCTACGATGCCGACGAGGACGAGGATCAGGAGGAGATGGCCGCCGGTCACGACGTTCGCGACCGCTTCGGCGGCGACGAGGTCGAAGCCCGGGAGACCGAGGACCGCCGCGAACCGCGCCCGCAGGGCAATGGCGAATATCGCGCCCGCCGCTCGCGCCCCCGCTCCGCCGACGAGGATATGGCCGATCAGTCCGGCGAGCGGATCGCCGCCGACAGCCTGCCGCCCGCCATCTCCCCGGCAGCCTCCGACGATGGCGCCGAAGAGCCGCGGGCGCCGCGCCGCCGCGCGCGCCGGCCTCGCGATGCCGGCGAGGAGATCGCTCCGGCCGCCTGAGCTTGCGATCGGACGCCGCTGGCGCATTGACGCGGCGGCTTCAGTGTAGGACGCTCCCCCGACCTTATCGGGGAGCGTTTTCATGCGTGCCTGGCTGTTGCTCGCCGCCTTCGCCGCCGCGCCGGCAGGGGCCCAGAACGAAATCCCGCCGCCCTCCCAGTCGGCCCAGGGCGACGTCGCCGTCACCATCTACAACAACGATCTCGCGCTGGTTCAGGACCGGCGGCAGCTCAATCTCGGCGCCGGCCGCACGCGCCAGGAATTTCCCGACGTCTCGGCCCAGATCCGTCCCGAGACGGTGACCATCACCGGCGAGGGCATCGGAATCGTCGAGCAGAATTTCGACTTCGATCTCCTCTCTCCGCAAGCGCTGATGCAAAAAGCGGTCGGGGAGACGATCACGCTCATTCGAACCAACCCCGCCACCGGGGGCGAGACGCGCGAGCGGGCGCGGGTGCTGGCCGCCAATGGCGGCGTCGTGCTCCAGATCGGCGAACGCATCGAGGTGCTGCGCGACGACGGCCTTCCCGTCCGGGTGATCTTCGACCGGGTCCCTGAAAATCTGCGCCCCAGGCCGACCCTCTCGGTGACGCTGGAGAGCCAGGGCGGAGGCACGCGCCCGGTCACGCTGACCTACCTCACCCCAGGCCTGGCCTGGCAGGCCGACTATGTCGCTCTGTTCGACGAAGCCGCCGGCCGGATGGACGTCCAGGGCTGGATCACCCTTACCAACAATAGCGGCACCGAATATCGCAGCGCCGATACGCTGCTCGTCGCCGGCGCCGTCGGGCAGGCCGGCGGCTATCAGGGACGCGGCTATCCCCCGCCTCCGCCGCCTCCGCCGGGCGCCGTGCGCCGGCCCGGAACGGAGAGCGCCGGCCGCGAGCGGCTCGGCGACTTCTACCTCTATCCCTTGCCCGAACGCACGACGATCGCCAACCGCCAGACCAAGCAGGTCAGCTTCCTCGACGTGCAGGGAACGCCGGCGCAGCGCGCCTACGAGTTCCGCACCCATTGGCTGAACACGTCCGACGAGCCGCAAAGCGCCAGCAGCGTGCTTCGCTTCTCGAGCTCGCGCGATCAGGGCCTCGGCGATGCCCTGCCGGCAGGAACGATACGTGTCTATCAGCGCGACCAGCGCGGCAATCCGCAGTTCGTCGGCGAAAGCGCGATCGGCCACACGCCGATGGGATCGGAGCTCGGCCTCACCACGGGCCAGGCCTTTGACGTCAAGGTGCAGCCGGTGGTCGAAGGCCGCGACCGCATCACCGCCGAGCAATGGCGCACGACTTCGCGGTTCCGCATCGTCGATGCGGACGGGCGAACGGTCAGCGGCGAGCAGGACACGCTCGATGAGACCACCTATTGGCAGACCCGGATGCGCTACACTCTGACCAATGCGCGGCCGGAGCCCGTCACCGTCCACCTCTATCAGTCCGGCCTGGACAATTACTGGCACGACACCCGGATCGTGAGCGAGAGCCTGGCGAGCGAGCGCCTGTCCGCCGACCAGGTGGTCTGGCACGTCACCGTGCCGGCGAACGGCTCGGCCACCGTCAACGCGACCTTCCAGACCAGGCATTAGGTGAAGGCCCGGCGGACTCTTGCCCTCGCCTGGGCGGCGTTCCTCTCGTCCGCCGCGCCGCCGGCGGCGGCGCAGGCCGTCGTCTCGTCGCCGGGACCCGAGGCCGTCGCGGTGACGGTCTATCGGGACCCCGGCCGAAGCCCGGAGCAGGCGCCCAATCTGGAATGGCTCAACGGCTATGCGCTGATCAGCGAGACACGGCGGATCAACCTCCCGCCGGGGGAATCGCAGGTTCGCTTCGTCGGCGTGGCGAGCGGCATCCTCCCGCAGAGCGCGATCGTCGGCGGCTTCCCCGACGGCATCGTCGAGCGCAATCGCGACGCTTATCTGCTCTCGCCCGGCACCTTGCTCGACCGCTCGCTCGGAAGGCGGGTCCACCTGCGCCGGACCTCGCGGGCGACGGGGGCCGTGCGCGAGCAGGAGGCGGTCATCCGCTCGAGCGCCGACGGCGCGGTGGTGCTCCAGACCGCCGACGGCTTCGAAGCGCTGAGGTGCACCGGCCTGCCCGAGACCTTGGTCTATGACGAGGTTCCGGCCGGCCTTTCGACCCAACCGACCCTCTCGGTCCGCGTGCGCAGCAGCGGCGCGGTGGCGGCCACCGTTACCCTGTCCTACCTCGCGACCAATTTCGACTGGCAGGCCAATTATGTCGCCACGCTGTCGCCGGACGGCGACCGCGCCGATCTCTTCGCCTGGCTGACCCTGGCGAGCAATGACGACACCAGCTTCGTCGCCGCCGACACCCAGGCGGTCGCCGGCGAGCTCAACCGCGAGCCCGCCGAGGCGGAGCCGGCGCTGGGGCCGCCGCTTCAGCTCCAGTGCTGGCCGCAGGCGCGGACGAGCGACATCCCGCTCGAGGATCGTCCGCCGCCGCCGCCGGCGCCGCCGATGATGGTCGCCGAGGACGTCGTCGTCACCGGCAGCCGGGTTGCCGCGTACCAGCAGGCCGCCAGCAGTCCAGTCACGGTGGTGATGGCCGAGCAGGAAGATCTCGGCGACCTCAAGCTCTACCGCATTCCGGAGCCGGTGACGGTGGCCGCGAACTCGCAGAAGCAGGTTGCCTTCCTCGAGCGCCCCCGCGTGCGCGTCGCCACCGTCTACCGGCGGCGGCTCGCTCCGGCCGAAACCGGCGACGCCCAGCCGGCGCAGCGGTTCTTGGTCACGCGCAACCGCACCGCCGAGGGGCTCGGCGTACCGCTTCCGGCCGGACGGCTGGTTGTATTCGCCAATGCCGGCGACCGCCCGATCCTGCTCGGCGAGGGCTTCCTTCGCGACCGCGCCGTCGGCGAGGATGTCGAGATCGCCCTAGGCGCCTCGCCCGGAGTCCAGAGCCGTGTCGAGCTGGTCGCGGACGGTGAGGATTGGGACGAATATCGGCTGACCGTCACCAACGATCAGTCGGCGCCGGTCCGCTTCGAAGCCGAGTTCGCGGTGGACGAGGAGGATTTCCGGCCGGCGCGGCGCCTGACCCGGCGCGACGGCCGCCCACTCTGGACGGTGACGGTGCCTGGCAACGCGGCCGCCACCTTGCGCTACCGCTTGGCGAGCGAGGGCTAGCCCCGTCGCCGGCTTGCCAGCGAGACGAGAAAGCCGGTAGTTGGTTACGCGGGCGCAATAAGCGCATCGCTCAGAAATTTGGGAGGGGTCCATGGCAGACAATCCGAATTTTCCGATCGGCACGGCGGCGGTCAACTGGCTCGATTCGAACGGCCAGATCCATCTGCGCGTCTATTCGAGCGACGGCTACACCGTGACCGAGCGCTGCTGGGACGGCTCGGGCTGGACCGACGGCAGCTTCAGCCAGTCCGGCGCGGCCGTCTCGGCGACGAGCTGGCAGGCGAGCGACGGGCTCCACATCCGAGTCTACTGCACGGCCGAGGATGTCACCACCGAATGGTGCATCGACCAGGGCGGAAGCTGGTACAAGGGCGCCTATACGACGACCTGAAGCCTGGGCCGGGGCGCTCCCGGCCTTCGTCGGTCTTCGGGTGCTCCTGGCGCCCCGATCGAGTGGCGGCTCAATTCGGCGGGTTGCCGGACGCGGCGCGCTTGACCGGCCGCGGTCGGTGCTGCTCGTCGAGCGCGACGAAGGTGAACAGGCCCTCGGTCACGTTGACCTCGCGCTGGCCGCGGTCGCGGCTGGCGATGACCTCGATCCGGATCGCCATCGAGGTTCGGCCGATCCGCTCGACCCGCGCATAGACCGAGATGAGGTCGTGGAGCAGGATCGGCTCGATGAACTCCATCGCGTCGATCGCGACCGTGGCCACCGGCCCGTCCGCCTCGCGCGCCGCGACGATTCCAGCAGCGATGTCCATCTGGCTCAGGATCCAGCCGCCGAAGATATGGCCGTTGGCGTTGATGTCGCCGGGCCTGGGCGCGACCCTCAGCACCGGCTCGCGATCAGCCGCGGCCATCGTCGTCCCGCTCGCCGCCGCCGGCCTCGTCGTCGTGCCCCGAGCGGTTGCTGAGGAAGACCAAGCCCATCAGGCCGGTTCCGACGAGCACGGTCAGCCCGACTCCGGCGATCGTCGCCACCACCATGTGAAGCGGCATCGGCCCGCCCGACCGCAACAGATAGAGGAGGGACAGCGCCACCGTCGCCGCCGCCGCCAGCACCATCCACTTCATGGTTAGCTTGTAGCGCGCCCAGGCCGAAGCGGCGCGCTCGTAATCGGCCTGGCGCCGGGGCGGGATGGGGTCGTGGCGGGGCATGGCTTCCCTTTGGCCGCCGGCCATGGGATCATCAAGGGCGAGTCGGCAAGAAGAATCGAAGGAGACGCGCCATGACGATCGCGGCCATCCTGCAGAACAAGGGCGCCGAGGTTCTGACCGTCGCCGCCGACACGCCGGTGCGCGAGGCCGTGGCCCTGCTCGCCGAGCGCCGCATCGGCGCTCTGCCCGTGGTCCGCGACGGCGCGGTGGTCGGGATCATGTCCGAGCGCGACGTCATCTACTGCCTGAGGAGCGACGGCGCGGCGATGCTCGACTGGCCGGTCGAGCGGATCATGACCACGCCCGCGATCACCGTCGAGACCGACAAGCAGATCATGGCCGCTCTGTCGCTGATGACCCAGCGCCGCATCCGCCACCTTCCGGTCGTCGAGGACGGCCGGCTCGTCGGCCTCGTCTCGATCGGCGATCTGGTCAAATACCGGATGGACAAGATCGAGCAGGAAGCGGCGGCGATGCTGAGCTACATTCAGAGCGCCTGAGCCGCCGCGCCCGACCCCTGCCGCGACGGCCGCAGAAGCGCGAGCACCTCCTCGACCAGCGGCCGAGCGAACAGCAGCAGCATGGCGGCGTAGACCGCGGCTCCGAACGGCACCAGCAAGGCGAGCCTCGCCCCGGCGCCGAGGCCCGGGAGCAGCGAGGCGAGCGCCGCCACCGCCGCCGCCATCGTCAGCGACGCGCCCAGCCCTGGGGCGACCGCCGCCGCGAGGGCGCGCCGGCTCGCCCCGATCGCCGGCAGCGACAGCATGACGGTCACCGCGAGCAGCACCGCCATCCCGCCCAGCCACGCCCAGGCGAGTCCGATCGCGCCCCATTGGATTCCGATCAGGAAAGCCGCCGGCATCAGCACCGCTCCGACGAGGCCGGTGCGCACCGCAAGCGCGGGCCGGCCGATCGCGTTGGTCGCCGGGGCGAACAGGATCTGCAAGGTGAGGAGCGGCATCGCGCAGGCGAGCACCGGCACCAGCGCCGCCGCCTCGGCCCATTTCGCGCCGAGGAAGGTCAGCACCAACGGCTCGGCCGTCACCGCCAGCCCGAAATAGAAAGGCAAGGCGACGAGCATGATCAGCCGCACCGTCTTGAGGAAGGCGGCCTGCCGCCGCCCCTCGTCGGCCTGGATGCGCGCATAAGCGGCGAAGGCGACCTCGTTCAGCGGCGGCACGAACTTGGTCGCAAGCATCAGCGTCAGGAACAAGGCGGTCGTGTAGAGGCCGAGCCGGTGCGGGTCGAGCGCCCGGCCGCCGATGAAGATGTCGGCCTGGCTCTGAACGAACCAGCAGCTCTGGATGAGGATCATGGCGCCGCCGAAGCGGGCCGTCGCCCCGGCGCCGCGGAATCGGAAGACCGGGCGGATCCACAGCCGGGCGGCGACGGCGAGGCCGATCGCCTGCGCATACCAGAGCACGCCCGCGGCGATCACCAGGGTCCACACCCCGAGGCCGGCATAGGCGCCGCCGAGCGCCGCCGCGGCGCTCAGCACCGCCGCGCCCAGGTTGACCTGCGACTGGCGCTTGAAGTCCATCTGCCGGCTGAGCAGCGCGTTGCCGAGCGCCATGAACGGGTTGGCGAAGTAGAAGAGCGCCTGGACTCGCAGCAGCTGGGCGACGATCGGCTGGTTGAAATAGTCGGCCGCGATCGGCGCCGCGGCGAATTGGGCGGCCGCCAGAGCGCCGTTCATCAGCAGCAGCATGCCGAACACCTGGCCGATACGGTGCCGGTCGATCCGCTCGTCGCGCACCAGGGCGCTGGCGAAGCCCCAGCCGTTGAGCAGGTTGAGGAAGGCGAGCACGACTCCGGTCATCGCGATCAGCCCGTAGTCGCCCGGGTCGAGCAGGCGGATGACCAGGAAGGTCGAGGTCCAGGCGATGAGCTGGCCGGCGATCTGGCTTCCCGAGCGCCAGATCACCGCCCCCTTCACCTGTTCGGCGAAGGCGCTGAGGGGCCGTTTGGATAGGCTGTTCGCTTCGGCCACGCTCGACCCGTCGCTCCTTGGCTGCGCTTCGCCCCGACCGCTAGCGCAAAGGGGTTAAGCCCGCGTTGAGGATGGCCGTCGGCAGGGTCCTTGACGCGGCCTCTCGCCACGGCCATATCGCCGCTCGCCAAGCAACTGGTCCCTCGGGGCAAGCTGCTGTTTTCTTTGAAAATTCACTCGCTCCGGGTCTTGCGGGAGGAAGGTTGTCCTCCCATATGGGCCTTGCGGGCGCGGACCGGTCTCCGGTCGGCGCTCCTGTTCGCAAAGCGGCCGCAAGGCGCGGAGGCTTTCGAAAAAAGCCATTGACGGTAGGACATGTCCTCCATATATGGCGCTTCACCGACGGGGCAGGGTTCTGCCCGACCCCGTTGCGTCTCTCTCAACCGCCAGCCGGTGTCCCGGATGAACACGGGAGGGAGAGGTGTCGGCTCTTTGACATTGTCGGTTTAGATGAAGGGACATGTGGGCGGCGGCCCCGGTCACCGAGGAGTTCAAGGCCTCGGAGGATCGGTAAAGCTAAGTCGTTCCATGGGTCGCCGGTCGAAGCTTGCTTCGGCGGTCGGCTCTACATGTCTCGTTACATATCCACAGTATATGTGATGTGCAGGAACGGCTCCTTGAAGCCGGCCCTGGAGGTTCGCGGTTTCCCCGCGGGCGCCGGTGGTCGGACGTCAACTTGAGAGTTTGATTCTGGCTCAGAACGAACGCTGGCGGCATGCCTAACACATGCAAGTCGAACGAGACCTTCGGGTCTAGTGGCGCACGGGTGCGTAACGCGTGGGAATCTGCCCTTTGGTTCGGAATAACTCAGGGAAACTTGAGCTAATACCGGATAATGACTTCGGTCCAAAGATTTATCGCCTAAGGATGAGCCCGCGTCGGATTAGCTAGTTGGTGAGGTAAGAGCTCACCAAGGCGACGATCCGTAGCTGGTCTGAGAGGATGATCAGCCACACTGGGACTGAGACACGGCCCAGACTCCTACGGGAGGCAGCAGTGGGGAATATTGGACAATGGGCGAAAGCCTGATCCAGCAATGCCGCGTGAGTGATGAAGGCCTTAGGGTTGTAAAGCTCTTTTACCCGGGATGATAATGACAGTACCGGGAGAATAAGCCCCGGCTAACTCCGTGCCAGCAGCCGCGGTAATACGGAGGGGGCTAGCGTTGTTCGGAATTACTGGGCGTAAAGCGCACGTAGGCGGCTTTGTAAGTTAGAGGTGAAAGCCCGGGGCTCAACTCCGGAATTGCCTTTAAGACTGCATCGCTAGAACGTCGGAGAGGTGAGTGGAATTCCGAGTGTAGAGGTGAAATTCGTAGATATTCGGAAGAACACCAGTGGCGAAGGCGACTCACTGGACGACTGTTGACGCTGAGGTGCGAAAGCGTGGGGAGCAAACAGGATTAGATACCCTGGTAGTCCACGCCGTAAACGATGAGAACTAGCTGTCGGGGCTCTTAGAGCTTCGGTGGCGCAGCTAACGCGTTAAGTTCTCCGCCTGGGGAGTACGGCCGCAAGGTTAAAACTCAAAGAAATTGACGGGGGCCTGCACAAGCGGTGGAGCATGTGGTTTAATTCGAAGCAACGCGCAGAACCTTACCAGCGTTTGACATGCCAGGACGGTTTCCAGAGATGGATTCCTCCCCTTACGGGGCCTGGACACAGGTGCTGCATGGCTGTCGTCAGCTCGTGTCGTGAGATGTTGGGTTAAGTCCCGCAACGAGCGCAACCCTCGTCTTTAGTTGCTACCATTCAGTTGGGCACTCTAAAGAAACTGCCGGTGATAAGCCGGAGGAAGGTGGGGATGACGTCAAGTCCTCATGGCCCTTACGCGCTGGGCTACACACGTGCTACAATGGCGGTGACAATGGGCAGCAAACCTGCGAGGGTGAGCAAATCCCAAA